>ENA-OUQC01000008-OUQC01000008.1-human-gut-metagenome-genome-assembly--contig:-NODE-8-length-240930-cov-58.982709_pt1 | contig 240930 bp, 191 predicted proteins | sample MGYA00237942_ERZ548815 | MGnify/ENA primary metagenome ERZ548815 (study PRJEB26490, sample SAMN05194722) | human gut metagenome | biome: terrestrial biome; feature: human-associated habitat...
CTTCCGGCCGGTCGGCAGAAGCCGCCTTGTCGCTTCGCTCCGGAAGTTCTGATGAGCGGCTCTGCACGAACCTCCAGACACGTACGTCGTGCCGCCATATTCATAAAAGCCAGTCACTGGAGTGGCGACGGCTTCCCCGTTTTCGCCACACCATAGGAACTGCCGCCACAATTTTATGTTTTTTATGAATAATTACGTTTTTGTGAGCGATCTTCGTGAACCGTCATATTCAAGTAAACCAGGGACTTGAGACGAGTGTGGCTGCCGGTTGGTGATGTTTGCAGAACTCGCCAAGCCTGAATGAAAGTAGTTGACTAAAACAGCGGACTTGAGCGAAGTGACCGAGAATGTAAACCCATTCACTATGCATCTTCGGATCTGGTACAAAGTGACTGAAGGCAGCGAATATTACAATGTGACTGGCGGTAGCTAATATCACAAAGTGATTGGATGTGGCGAATGTAAAGGTCACCCTCTTTATAAAAGTGTGATTAACAATACATAAAAAACAAGGGTCCTATATAGGAGTTGGCTAACATTTCTCTTATAACGCTGATATTTAAATAATTGCGCACCGTTGATATTCCTGCGCAAAAATCTGTATGTAAAGGACCTAATCTCCATCGTTGTCATATTAGACAATGTATGGCGGAAGATCCCGGACTTATGCATCGGGTGAAAAAAGTGGCTTTCCGCACCCGACTCCAATCAGTGATGTCTCCCCGGGTGTATAACCACCATTTTTTCACCCGGAATAATAGTTGTTTGGATCTGAAACGACAATGCCGCACCAAAGGTTGATGGATGTGAATCAGGAATGACACCTACTGTTCTGCCACAGTTTCCTTCCACTGGCCCGACACTGATGTCTTGTCCTTGTTGGTACACCAGAAGTGCTTTTCCTGTACCAACGGCATCTTTTTGTCCATTTGGTACACCAGTGTCGGCACGATATGGAGGAAGGTAGTCAACTTGTATATATTTCCCAAAAACAATTATGGCCCGAACTTATTCAAATGATTTCTTCGATTCTGTCATAGACTGCTATCATTGTTACACTGACGGTAACCGCGCTGATGTGATGTTCCCGGACACTGACGCTAAAGTCTATGGGATGAATGTGATCCCTGCTTTGGTTCGGAAAGCCGGGACCGTTGTGCTTGCGTTTGTTCTGATGGATAATCACGTGCACTTTTGCCTTAATGGGCATGAGGAGAACTGTCGTCGGTTTATGAAACTGTATGTTTTCGCCGTGGCCAACTATTTGACCAAACGTTTCGGTCAGGAGTACAGAGGGCGAGGGTTCAAGTTTTCGGCTCTGGCGATCACCACGAAAGGGCAACTTATGAAGACAATAGCTTACATATTCAGAAATCCGTTGGCGGCTGGATTTGACAGGATGCCTTCAGAGTACAGGTGGTCCAACGCACCGGATTGTTTTACAGGAAGTGGCTCAGTTTCAAGTGGGAATATAATTGGACGTCCCTATGTTGCGACGATGAATCCAACGCATGCGCGGCGATTGGAATATGCTGATGTTGGCGATCCCTCCAGTGGATATGTGGCGCCGCACCATTTCCGAGACATACGCACTATCGGAGACCTGACGATGGTTGAGCGAAGGAATATCTTGAAAGTCAGGCATCAGTATCCGGCGGACTGGACTTTTGATGAATATGGCGTTGCGTTGAAGTGTGAGGACGAGGTTAATGATTCTATGCTTAGGAATACGGGCGCTTTCTTGAGTGATGCCGATGTCCGTGAGAAAGCCAAGGCTTTGAGTCCTTATGCCGCCTAACCATCCTGAAGGCATGGGTGGCATATAACACATATTCAGCCTGTGTGTATTGAAGGTGGTTATGCCGCCGTTTTGTAAAAAGGAGCAGCCGATGCGCTGAATGAGCAGCCGATGCGTAGCAAAACAAAAAAAACAACCGATGCGGTTGTCGGAAACCACATCGGTTGGCATATTCATTACCTTTGTTTGTTGTTGAGGGGGCAATCCTCAAGATGTCTCTGTTTACTTCCGGTCGTTGAGGAAGGAGAGGTAGTAGAGTAGCGTGGCGAGGGAGCCGACAGCGGCTATGACGTAGGTGTAGGCGGCCCATTTGAGAGCGTCTATCGCCATCGGGCGTGTCTCGTAGTTGGTGATGCCGGCGTTCTCAAGCCAATTGACGGCTCTGTGGCTGGCGTTGATCTCGACAGGAAGGGTGACGAAACTGAAAAGTGTGGTCAAAGCGAAGAGAACCACTCCGGCGATCAGGACCGGATAACTGTGGAACATCGAAACGAGAATGACTCCAGCCAAAAGAACCCACTGCACGATTCTGCTTGAGAAACTTACGACCGGCACGAGAGCCGTGCGGAGTTGCAGCGGCAGGTAGCCTTTGGCGTGCTGAAGGACGTGGCCGCATTCGTGAGCCGCCACAGCGGCCGCCGCGACACTGCTCGAATTGTAAACCGCCTCGCTGAGGTTCACGGTCTTTGTCTGCGGATTGTAGTGGTCTGTCAGACGACCCGGAATGCAGGTTACCTTGACATCGGTGATCCCGTTGTCCGCCAACATCTTGGTGGCGATCTCCGCACCCGTCATCCGATTGTTGGTCGGAACGCGGGAATATTTCTCAAATCTGCTCTGAAGCATGCTTTGGATGATCTGACTGAGGATCATAACCACAATCATGATGATCCAGATTAATCCAGTGCTCATACTCTATAAATTATTCAATTCAACTTTTGCAAGTAGGCAATTACCTGCGGAAAACAACCTTTAGCCGGTGACTACCCACCTCCGGACATCTCATCAAGCATCAGGCCAGATGTCAAATATAGAGATTTTGGCGGATATTATGGCAGAAAAACAGTAATTTTGTCAGAATTTCGATAGTGATATGTCAAACGGCGTAACAGATTTCTCAAGACTGGAACTGAATCTCCAGAATTGTCTCGGCAACTACAGGTACTTCCGCTCAAAGTTGAGTCGTACCACCAAACTATTGGTGCTGGTGAAAGCCAACGCCTACGGTCATGGGGCCGTGGAGTTCGCTCTGATGATGCAGAACGCCGGAGCGGACTATCTGGCGGTGGCGCTTCCGGTTGAGGGAATGGAACTGCGGCAGTCTGGTATCAGCCTGCCGATTCTTGTGCTGACAGCCGGCACGGACTATTTCGATGAGATCATCGATAACCGTCTTGAACCCGGAATCCCGAATATTTATACCTTGAAGGCCCTTGTCGCCACCCTGCAGAGCCGCGGCATCGAGGGCTTCCCGATCCACATCAAACTCGACACTGGAATGCACCGCCTCGGCTTCATGACCAGCGAGTTGGATGAATTGATTGAATATCTTAGGACTCATTCAGAGGTGAAGGTCAAGTCGGTATATTCACACCTCGCGGTCGCCGAGGATCCGTCCATGGACCAGTTCACGCTGGGGCAGATTTCGATGTTCGAGAGCAACGCCGCGAGGATTGACGAGGCTCTTGGCTACCATCCGATGTGGCATATTCTAAACTCCGCGGGAATCGAGCGTTTCCCGCGTTTCCAGCATGACATGGTGCGTCTTGGGGTGGGAATATATGGGATCAGCGCTCTGCCGGAAGTGCGTCTGAAGCCTGTCGCCTCTCTGAAAGTGAAGATTTTGCAGATCAAGGAACTGAAGCCGGAGGATGGCGCCATCGGCTATGGACAGCATGGCTTGATCGCCCCTGAAGGTACCCGGATCGCCACAATTCCGGTGGGCTATGCCGACGGAATCGACAGACACCTTGGCTGCGGCAACGCCAGTTTCGCTCTGAATGGCCATCGTGTGCCCACGATCGGCAACATCTGCATGGACATGTGCATGGTCGATGTGACCGGAGTACCAGCCGAAGTGGGGGACACCGTGACAATATTCGGTGAGGATCCTACAGTCAGCGAGCTCGCGCGCATCCTGGACACCATTCCGTACGAGATCATGACCTCGGTTCCCCGCCGCATTGAAAGGGTCATTGTCCGCCGGTAGGAGCCGTCACTCGGAGAGCGTTTTTTTGCTCACGGTGACGGTATTCTGTCTTCATACCTGTCGGTTGCGCCGCCATTAGGCCTACCATAAATGCCGTGGCGGCTAAGCTGTTTATTATTAGTGTGTTGTGAAATGCTGATGGTCGAAATGAGAGGCCAGCATTTTGTAACCGATTGAGAGTCAACGGTTGATTCTCCACCGGCTTCCGACAATTTGTATATGATAAGCCTATTCTATTGTCGGTTTGTCAGTGGCATTCGTGGCTACTGGATGATCTTCCAGCCGTCGATGCGACGGGAGGAGCTAGTGAAGTTGACTCCGATTTTGAATATTTTTCTGTGATTGTGGGCTAACTGACAGGAGTAGCATTTCTCCTTGGTCTATGGGGATGCGCTTTCGGCCTCTTTTGCTCCTCAAGAGTGTATTCCGCACTCTTGGGAAACGTTTTCTTCGCTTTTCGTCTCTCAAGGGTGTTGTCGAGCACTCATGGGCAACGTTATTTCCCATTTTTGCTACTGAAGTGGCGGATGAAGGGGTAGTCTGGGTTGAGGAAGAGCGGAAGTGCGGCGGTTGGAAGTCGCGCGCTCCACTTCGACATATTCGCCCATCAGTTCAAGGATTATGTACATCATGGCAATTTTTTGTCGGCATTCATCTTCCGAAAGGCCATTGGCCTCGGCGAGTTTCTTGATGCTTTCCGCTTCATCGACCTGGATGACTACCTGGCGGCCGGATCTTCGGTAGGCGGCCTCAATCACATTTCCGAAACGGATACCAGGAATGTCCGAGCGGTTTTCGCTGCCATATTCCTTTTCCCATTTACGCAACGCATCGTCGAGGGTCTTGGCGACCACGTCCATCTCATTGTAAGCCCGTCCGCTGAAGTCCAAATGCAGCACTGGATATTCAATCCAGTTCTTCTCCAGCGAGGCGACCGCCAGTCCGTCAAAGAGTTCCTTTTTCCCTTGGAAATATGCCTCCATCGTTGAAATCAGCAGACTCTTGCCGAACCGCCTCGGGCGGCCCAGGACGTAATATTTCCCAGTAGATGCCAACTTGTATATGAGAGCAGTCTTGTCAACATAGACATACCCGCCTCTGCGGATATCCTCAAGGTTCTGTCTTCCGATCGGGTAAAGCATACCGCCTTTTCTTTAGTTCATTCTCTGCAAAGAGAAGTCTTACAAATCGGAAATCCCATCTGTTTAGTAACATGAAAAAAATAAGTTGCCTCAGATTAAGAGAATATTTTCGAGGATAGATCTATTTTCGAAGAAGGAGTGTGCCGGTGGCACATGACTGATGAGAAAAGAGATATAGACCGAAAAGATTCCTTAAGATGATGCAGGTTATTTTTTGAAGGTTACTTACTTCGATTTCTGTTGGATTATGCAAAATGAAATCCAGTGTGAAAAACTTTTGGGAACTATATAGGAGTTGACTAACTTAATCTTATAGGAACGTTGTCCCTGGTGTGGTGTTCCTGACCTCCAAGGTGCGTAAAACCCTACGCACCTGAAACGACATCCGTTGGACAGTCAGCGAGTTTGTGTCCCAGGTGCGGAGATGTTCACGCACCTAAGAGTCGTCGTCCCCGGTACAGGGTATTCTGTTGGTGTTCCTTACTTCCAGGTGCGAAAAACTATGCGTACCTGAAAGTACTACTGCTTGATAATGAGTGGCTTTCTGTTCCAGGTGCGAAAGGATTCGCTCACCTGGGAGTCAGCAGGCTCGGTACAAGGATAATGCTCCCGATGTTATTGACGCGGCTTCCCGTACTCCCGTGCGGCGTTGGTTTGCGGACTCACATCAGACATTGCTTCACGTACGGAGACCTACGCATAATATTCTCGATTGGCTGTCTGGAGTCTGCTTGCCGATGAATGGGGCGCATCAAAGTCGCCTTGCCTCTTTCATTACCTTTGGGGCGAGGGAAAAGACGGCGATCATATTCGGAAAGGCCATCAGGGCGAAGGCAAGATCCATTAGACTGACGGCGACATCCAGAGTGATGACACTTGCGAGAACGATTGTCGCGACATAGAAGTAGCGGTACTTTTGAGCATGTCTCGTGCCCCAGAGGTAAGATGTGCACATCGTTCCGTAGTAGGAATATGAGAACATCGTCGAGAAGGCGAAGATGATCACCACGAATTCGAGAAGATAGCGTCCGGCGAACGGAATCAGGGCGTCGTAAGTGTTCAGCGCGATGGACAGTCCCTTTATGCTGTCAGTGCTGTAGAGACCGGCCATAATCATCGGAATCGCGGACAGGGTGCAGACAAGGCCGGAGTCTATCGCCGGCCCAAGCATAGCCACGAGTCCCTCCCTCACAGGCTCGGCGTTCATCGAGGCTCCGTGCATCATCCCGGCGGTTCCGACACCGGCCTCGTTGACGAACATCGCCCTCCTCGCTCCGGTCAGAGCCACGGCGGTGAAGGCTCCGAAACCAGCCTTCCAGCAGAAAGCACCTTCGAAGATGGCTTCAAACACGGAGGGCAGACGGTCGTGATAGACAACCATAATGCCCACCACCATAAGGAAATAGAATCCAACCATAAACGGTACGATCTTCGATGAAACCTGCGAGATCCGCTTTATCCCACCAAAAATGACGAGACTCACTATGCCGCCGATCACAAGACCGATTACCAGAAACACCCATCTTGATTCGGGCACTCCAAGCGGCTCAAGGATCACTGAATATAACGACTCGGAGAGTTGGTTTGCCTGCATCACAGGAAGGCCGCTGAACAAAGCGCAGAATGCGAACATTACAGCCAACGGCTTCATCTTCCTGCCGATTCCTTCGGTCAGGACGAACATCGGTCCTCCTTGGGCTACTCCCTTGTCATCCTTCCCTTTATACATTACGGCGAGGGTGCCCTCAAAGAACTTTGTGGCCATTCCAAGCAAAGCGCTGACCCACATCCAGAAGATGGCTCCGGGCCCACCGACACATAGTGCTATCGCGACCCCGGCGATGTTCCCCATCCCGACTGTGCTGCTGATGGTGTTCATCAGAGCCTGAAAGGAACTGACCTGTCCCTCTCCTTTCTTCTTCATTTTCAGAGAACTGACCGCCATTCCCAACTTCCTCAGCGGCAATGCTCTTGAATATATGAACAGGAATATTCCTCCTCCTATCAGAAGTGTAAACAACGGCCATCCGCAGACGAAGTCCGTGAATTTGATAATATACTCTTTAATCAGGTCCAACATTTTCTACATTGTTCTATGTCTGTTCCATATTACCTTTGCAGGAGGCTTGCTTGGGCGGGGGCTACTTGATCCTGTACGGCTGGTCGTCATAAAGGCTGTAGCGTTTGGCTTTGCGGATCCACTTCTGCTCTTCCAGTTTGACGTGTTCGCGCAGATCCTGGTATTGAATCTCTCCTTGGAGGTAACTCAGCATGACATGGTCGGCTATCTTGGACTCAAAACCGTCAAGCAGCTCGAACTGCGAGTATCTTTCCCGGAAATATCGCATCAGCTGAAGCGTGTGGAGCAGTGAATGGTATTCCGTGCCAGGCTGGAGCATGATCTGGTAGCCGTTGCATCGCTGGCCTTCGTAGCGTCCCGTGGACGGGGTGAAGGTGCAGGGGCGCATCAGGACTCCGGCTGGGGCAGGGAGGACTTCAAGGCGGTTGTGACGGATGAACGGGGCTCCGAGATATTCATAAGGCCTGGCTGTTCCGATGGCGGGGGTGATGGTGGTGTTGTTCCAGAGGCCGCCGCCGCTGTACATCTCGCAGGTGAACATTCCTGGAATATCCGAGGCTGGGGCTATCGTCCACGGGAGCAGCTGGCGGGTGGAGTCGCTGGCCAGGGCTGAGATGACGTGAAGGGCGAATGTGGCTCCGATCTCGTTGTACCATAGGTCACAGAGCTCGCCGAGGGTGAGTCCGTGCCTGTGGGCGATTTTCGGAGTGTGCGGCTCGACCGTGCCGGAGGGCATCGAGCCTTCGACGATTCTGCCGGCGGGGTTGATGTGGTCCACGATGTAGAGGGACGGTGGGTTCTCCATCACCGCGAGAATCACCATCAGGTGGAACACGTCCTTCGTGTAGTTGAAGTACCGTGCCCCCGCATCCTGAATCTCCACAACGATCGCGTCCAGTTCCGTCAGCGCCTCAGCGTCAAACGAGATATGGTTCGTTCCCGGAGTCAGCTCCGCCCCCATAGGGCTGAACACTGCCTTCAGGTTCCCTCGCTCCGTGAACAGATCGTACATATACCTTCCGTGCGCCGTGTCCCAGCAGTTCTGGGTGCAGAAGCACCCGACCCGCCCGTCCAGCAACGCCTTGTCCAGCTGATCCTCCAGAGCCGTCGTCCTGAATGAAAACATAATTATTTAATAATTAAATTATTAATAAATGAATAACCAAAATCGACCCAAAGCGAATTATCACCTCCTTGCAACCGTGGCCACCCTCGGCCCCGTAAGAGGGGGGATATGTTCGGATAAAAGTCTTCGAACTCGGAGCGAAGCGACGCAAGGGGTCTGGGGAATCCGGTCCCCAGTGCCCCCCAGGGGGCTGTCACGAAGTGACTGGGGGGTGAAAAGAAATGCGCACGCAGTGCGAAGCGACGCAAGGGGTCTGGGGAATCCGGTCCCCAGTGCCCCCCAGGGGGCTGTCACGAAGTGACTGGGGGGTGAAGAAAATTGCTCGGAGCTCGGAGCTCCGAGCGAGACGTTGCAAGGAGGTGATAATTCGCTTTATTTGCCATTAATAGTCCTGTTAACTATTATAGCATATTTTTAATTCTGGTCATTAATGACCCTTTCGGCGATAGCGATCACCTCATTGGCAAGGGCTTCCGCGGCGGCGAGGGTCGGGGCCTCTGAATATATGCGGATGATCGGCTCGGTGTTGGAGCGGCGCAGGTGAACCCACTGACGCTTCGACTCGAAACTGATCTTCACACCATCGATGTCATTGATGTCCTCGGCGGCATATTCCTTCTTCATCTCCTTCAAGATCCTGTCAATCAATGCTTTGTTGCTCAGTTCGATCTTGTTCTTGGCGATGTGATATTCAGGATATGTCTTCTTCAACTCGCTCACCTTCATCTTCTTGTGCGCGAGGTTGGAAAGGAACAACGCCACGCCGACCATCGCGTCACGGCCATAATGGATGGCAGGGTAGATGACACCTCCGTTGCCTTCTCCTCCGATCAGCGCGCCGGTCTCACGCATCTTAGTGGTGACGTTGACCTCACCGACAGCCGAGGCATGATATTCTCCGCCATATTCCTCGGTCACGTCCCGCAGGGCGCGGCTGGAAGATAGGTTCGAGCAGGAGATCGGCTTATAAGGGGCAGTGACTTCCTCAAGGGTTTTGCCCTCCTTTTTGGCGATTGCGGCGGCTCTTTCAAAGAGGTAGCTGGCCACGCTCACGAGGGTATATTCCTCGACAAACGGTTCGCCGTTCTCGCAGATGAACGCCAGACGGTCCACGTCAGGATCGACGGATATTCCGAGGTCGGCATTTTCCTTGACAACGGTCTCGCTGAGATCCGTCAGGTTCTTAGGCAGCGGCTCCGGGTTGTGGGCGAAGTCGCCGGTCGGGTCGCAGTTGAGCTTGACGCACTCCACGCCGAGTCTCTCCAATAGTCTTGGCATTATGATTCCGCCGACCGAGTTGATTGCGTCCAGTACAACCTTGAAATGAGCGTCCTTGATAGCCTGGACATCAACGGCTTCCAGAGCCATAACGGCATCCAGATGCTCGTCGGTGTAGTCGTGTTCGGTGACGTGCCCGAGGTCGTCAACATCAGCGAAACTGAAGTCCTCGGTCTCGGCGAGGTCAAGGATGGCCTGGCCTTCGGCCGCTGTGAGGAACTCTCCACGGTCGTTGAGAAGCTTGAGGGCGTTCCACTGGCGAGGGTTGTGTGAGGCTGTGAGGATGATTCCGCCGTCGGCCTTGGCGAATGTCACGGCCATCTCTGTGGTCGGAGTGGAGGCGAAACCAATCTTCACCACATCCACGCCGCAGGCCATCAGTGAGCCGATGACAAGGTTCTCGACCATCGCTCCGGACAGCCTTGCGTCCTTGCCGACGACTATCTTGTACTTCTCACCGTTCGGCTGAGGCTTCCTTGTAGGGAGGCTGGCGCAGTAGGCGTAGGTGAACTTTACTATATCAATAGGAGAAAGCCCGTCTCCGGGCTTTCCTCCAATAGTTCCGCGTATGCCGGAAATTGATTTTATCAGCGACATATTATGCTGTTATTTATAGACTTATGCCATAATGGCGCCGACGAGTCCAAGGATGGCGTAGAACTCAGGAAGGGCGGCGTAGATAAGGGTGTTGGTGAACACGTCGTGACCCTGGCTGATGCCGACGATACCGTTGGCGCTGACCATACCCTGACGGATCGCAGAGATCATACATACAAGACCTACAGAGATTCCGACACCGAACATAAGCGGACCCTGTGCGGCGAAGTCCTTGCCGAGCCACATAAAGAAGGCCACGAATCCGTAGATACCCTGGGTTGCAGGAAGGGCTGAGAGCACCATGTAGTTTCCTGACTTCTCAGGGTTTACCTTGAGAGCTCCTTCAGCGGCGTTGCCGGCGATGGTCGTTCCGATGGAAGAGCCGATTCCTGAAAGGGCCAGCATAAGGCCCAGTCCGAGATAACCTAAAATTTCGTTCATAATGATTTGATGTTTATTTTGTTATTATTTATTATCGTTTGTTGTGAGCGGGCTGTAGGCCTTGCCGGTCCCTTCATAGCCGCTGTTCTTGAAGAACTCAAGGAAGTTGAGTCGGAGAGGATGCACGAAGGCTCCGAGGCAGCACATCGCGAGGTTCAGGACGTGGCCGAAGCCGACGATGAGGGCGAAGCAGATGATGTTCACTCCCGGAACATCAATCCCATAGACAGAAAGTCCCAGCTCGTTGAACGCGTTGCCAAGCATACCTCCGGCGAGTCCGAGCGCGTAGAGACGCAGGTAACTCAGAACGTCGCCGAGAAGTCCTGTGACGGTGTTGTAGGTCTCGTAGAGGCCTGAGCCGATGTTTGCCAGCGGATTCCTGTGGAGATCGTTAAGGAGGAATATTCCCAGACCAGAGACCACACCGAGCACGATGATTATCCATTTGGTGACGGCGGAGTCAATTACACCGGCGAGAGCGAAACCTCCCACGATGACACCTCCCACAATCAGGAGAGTCCAACCTATTGTGCCTAAAGAGTTGGCGAATCCGTTGCGCTTGATGGCGTAAGCCGTCTTCAGGAGCATAGCCACGCTGATGTGCACTATACCTATAAGGATAGAGAACAGCATCTGCGCGTCATAGCCGGCGACGGTGCCTTGGATCATACATTTCTTGATCCAGTCCGGAACCCAAGCCGCGGTGGATGTGTCCATTCCGAAGAATGTATGCAGGATTGTTCCCATCACGATGGTCGCGACACCGAGTGTGGTGACGAGCGGAGCCATCGAGCCGATGAATCCCTTGGCCTTCCTCATCGCAAGTCCAATGATGGCGAGGGCGATACCGTATCCCGCGTCACCCATACACATAGCGAAGAAGAGGGTGAAGAATATGGAGATGCACGGAGTCGGGTCGAACTCGTCGTAGGCCGGGCGGCCGTACATGTCTGTCAGCACCGTGAACATCTTCACGAACTTGTTCTCCTTGAACTTGATAGGTGGATTGTCGTCCTTCACTGCCTCCTCCTTGAGATAGACGATGTCCATCTTGTCGAACTCGGCGCAAAGGGTCGCGTCATTCTCCACCGGAGCGAAGCCGATGAAAGTTGTGATCAGATCCTCGGCGGCCTTCCCAGCACCTGCGTCAGCGAGGTACAGCTGAAGGGCTGCGACATCCTCGTCGCACTTGCGGAGCATTTCAGGAATATATTCCTTCAGCTCCAGAAGCCTTGCCTTGCAGGTGATGATCCTTTCCATCAGGGCAGTGACCTTCCTATCGGCGGACCTGAGATCCCCTTCCGGAGCGGCGCATTCCTCGACCGGCAATGAATATGCAGGATCATCTGAAATGGTGATGAACCAGACATTCCTGCCGTCATCGAACACTTCCTGAAGCGGATAGAGATTCGCCCAGGACGGATCGTAGGCCTTCTTGGAAACATTATACCAACGGACCTTGTAGCCCTTTGCCTTCAACGCGTCGAGGGCGAAGCTGTCGTAGCATCCCCAAGGCCTTCTGCTTTCGACATCCTTGCGGGCCTGTGCCAGCTCGTTCCTCAGAACGTCCAGCTTTGTGGAATATTCCTTGAAACTCTCCAGAGGGTTGTCGTACTTGGCGTCCGCATCGACCTCGGCCTCGATTTTCTCAAGGTCAGGATCCTGCGAGTAGTCAAGAGATTCCAGTTTGGAGGCGGCCTTCTTCAGCTCGTTGGTCATCGAGAGGAGCGCGGCGGAACGTTCGTCCACCGGCTTTGAGGACCTTGTGATGTCCACAAGCCCCAGTTCCTGCAAGCGTCTGAGGAATTCTTCAGTCTTCCCGCTGAGAAGAATGAAGGAATATTTAGTCATTTTCTCAATCATTGCCGCTTTCCTCCATTACTTCTTCCGTCTCTTCCTCAGCGTGGCGCTGCTTGACGATCTTGGACGAGGCCTTGCTCAGGTTCTCCTCGTCCTCCATGTAGCGCTTGATCTTGCGGATGGCCTCCTGATAGCCAGGAATCTGCACCTTCTCGTACAGATTCACCTTCTGCGTGGTCTTCTTCCTCTGGAAATCCAGGATGCGGCGCTTCTCCTTGTAAACTTCGGACTCGATCCCGAGCCTGGACAGTTCCTTGAGGATGGCCACGCCGTCGATGTACCACGCCGGCTTGATGAACGTGTTGAACGGGCTGATCTCGTAGCGTATGCTCTTGAGCTCCGGACACTTGACACCGGCGACCTTCACGGTCACGAGGTCGATGTCCACGATTGAGACCAGACCCGGATCGAACTCGTTCCACAGAGGGGCAAGGTAGTCGTACCTCCTCTCGGCCTCTTCGAGGTCGCGCAGAAGCTTCTCGCTCTTGTCCTTGGCCTTGCGCACCTCAAGCCTCAGGGCACTCTCCTTGTTCTGCAACGTAGGGAGAGCCTTCTGACGCATCTTGAGCTGCTTCTGCAGGGTGTTAAGCGCAGTCTTGTTGTATTGAAACTTGATAGGCATTACTTACCTTTCCAGTATTTGTCGATCAATGATTGCTTGATTCCGGTCTCGGCCTTGGTGAAGTACTTGCCGAACAGCTCCCAGGCCGTGTCGAGCATCTCGGTGATGGAGATGTTGACATCGATGGAAAGAAGTCTGGTGGCATATTCCTTGGCATAGTCGAGACAGCGGTGGTCGTAGTCGGAGAGGTCGAAACCGTTCTCCAGCTTGGTCTTGGCGTTCTGCGCGTCGGCGTACAGGCGCACTCCGGCGTTCATCACCTGGCTGTGGTCCTCGCGGGTCTTCACGTTCTGAACCCTCTGCTTGAGCCTGGAAAGGGAACGGAACGGGTCGATGATGATCTTCCCCGAGTCTGAGTCGGCGCGGAGGAAGAGCTGTCCCTCGGTGATGTAGCCCGTGTTGTCAGGAATGGCGTGGGTGATGTCGCCGTCGTTCAGCGTGGTCACGGCGATGATCGTGATGGATCCCTCGGTAGGGAGCTGCACGGCCTTCTCGTAGATCTTGGCGAGATCCGAGTAAAGGGATCCCGGCATGGAGTCCTTGGAAGGGATCTGGTCCATACGGTTCGACACGATGGAGAGCGCGTCGGCGTAGAGGGTCATGTCCGTGAGCAGCACAAGCACCTTCTCGTTCTTGTCCACGGCGAAGTACTCGGCGGCGGCAAGGGCCATGTCCGGAACCAGAAGTCGCTCTACTGGCGGGTCTTCGGTCGTGTTGACGAAGCAGATGATCCTGTCAAGCGCTCCGGCGCTCTCGAAGGCCTGGCGGAAGAACAGGTAGTCGTCGTTGGAAAGACCCATACCGCCGAGGATGATCTTGTCCACATCGGCTCTCAGGGCCACGTCGGCCATCACCTGGTTGTAAGGCTGGTCAGGGTCGGCGAAGAACGGAATCTTCTGTCCTGACACGATGGTGTTGTTGAGGTCGATGCCGGCGATACCGGTCGGAATCAGCTCTGACGGCTGGCGTCTCTTGTAAGGGTTCACGGACGGTCCGCCGATCTCCCTTTCCTCGCCCTCCACCTCGGGACCTCCGTCGATTGGCTTTCCGTAGGCGTTGAAGAAACGCCCGGAGAGCTGGTCGCTGACCTTGAGTGTAGGTGGTTCACCGAGGAAAGTCACCTCGGCGTTGGTCGGGATGCCTTCCGTGCCTGAGAACACCTGGAGGGTCACCATGTCACCCTTGGTCTTCACGACCTGGGCAAGCTTGCCGCCGACTACGGCCAGCTCGTCGTTGGAAACTCCCTTGGCCTTGAGTGAAACGGTGGCCTTGGTGATGGCTTCCAGCTTTGTGTATATTCTTTGATAAGCCTTATTTGCCATAGTCTTCGATTAATTTATGGATCTTCACAGCATAATTCTCGAATTCCTCGCTGTGGAACTTGGTGTAGTTCATCTGGCGGAGGTCATTGATGAGTTCCTTGAAGAACTCGCGGCACTTCTCGAAGTCCTCGAAGTCGAAATCGATGCCGCAGATGTCCAGAACGAGATCCAGCATGTATTTCTGACGGTCCATCGGACAGAGGGCGTCGGTCTCGTCGAAAGCGTCCTGCTGGAGGAACACGAAGTCGATGAGTTCTGACTTCCAGAAACTTACGTGGTAGGCTACAGGAACACCGTCGTCACCGAGGATGTTGATCTGCTCGTTGGCTTCGCGTCCGCGGCGCAGGAGGTTCTTGGCTTTGGTGACGTTGGCCACCCAGCCATGCTCCACATGTTCGTCGAGCCAGGAGATGATCTCCGGGTACTCAAGGTACTTTGAATATGACTCGATCGGGTTGACGGCAGGGTACCTCTTCTGGTCGGCGCGGTTCTGCTCCAGTCCGTAGAAGCACCTGGCGGCCTTCTTGGTGGACTCGGTCACAGGCTCCTTGAGGTTACCGCCGGCAGGGGAGACCGTTCCGATGAAGGTGACGGCTCCGGTCTTGCCGTTGTTCAGGACAACCATTCCGGCGCGGGCGTAAAAGTTCGAGATGATGGCTGAAAGGTCAACCGGGAAGGCGTCCGCTCCCGGAAGCTCCTCCATACGGTTGGACATCTCCCTCAGAGCCTGTGCCCAGCGGGAGGTCGAGTCGGCCAACAGGAGGCACTTCAGCCCCATCGCCCTGTAATATTCACAGATTGTCATCGCCGTGTAGACGGAGGCCTCACGGGCGGCGACAGGCATGTTCGAGGTGTTGCAGATGATGGTCGTACGCTCCATAAGGTGGCGGCCGGTGTGAGGGTCGATGAGCTCAGGGAACTCGGAGAAGATCTCCACGACCTCGTTGGCGCGCTCTCCGCAGGCTGCCATCACGATCACATCGGCCTCGCCCTGCTTGGCGATGGCGTGCTGGAGCACGGTCTTGCCGCAGCCGAAAGGTCCCGGGATGAATCCGGTGCCGCCCTCGGCGATAGGGTTGAACGTGTCGATGCAGCGTACGCCGGTCTCCATGATCTTCTGTGGCCTTGGTTTCTCCTGGTAGGCCTTTACGGCGACCTTTACAGGCCACTTCTGCGTCATGGTGACGTAGGCTTCTTCGCCGTCGGCTCCGGTCAGCACGGCGATCACCATGTCGATGTTGTACCTGCCTGCCTCGGCGATCTTCTTCACGGTGTACTCGCCCTTGAACGAGAACGGCACCATGATCTTGTGAGGCAGCCAGCCTTCCTTGACCTCTCCCAGCCAGTCGGCGGCGGTGACCTTGTCACCTTCCTTCGCGATCGGGGTGAAGTCCCAGAGTTTCGTGTGGTCCAGAGGGTCGGTGTACTCTCCTCTCTTGAGGAACACCGACTCCATCGTGGTCAGATTGTTCTGGAGACCGTCATAGACGCTGGAGAGAAGACCAGGGCCGAGGGTCACCTCAAGCATCCTGCCTTCAAACTCCACAGGGTCACCGTTTTTCAGTCCACGGGTGCTTTCGAACACCTGGACCGAGGCCTTGTCACCGCTAACCTTGATGACCTCGGCCAGGAGGGGAGTACCCGCAAGGGTGATGTAGCAGAGCTCGTTCTCCGCCACAGGTCCGTCCACCTGAACCGTCACAAGGTTGGAAACAATTCCTGTTACCTTTCCTTTTGTCTTCATATTCAGTTATTTCAATTTTCGTTATTTGGTGGGCTCGTATTTCACGCCTTTGAATGTGCCTCTGACCTCGTTTACGAGGCGGATGAACATCTCGCGGCCGGTCTTCTCGTCGAGGGCGAACCATCTTCCGATGATGTGCAGCCTCGCGATGAAGCCGAGGATGGCCTCAAGGTCGAAGTAGTCGAATGTGGTGATCTCAAGGATCTTGTCCCACATCAGGGAGTCCAGACCACGCTCGCGGGATAGCAGGTCGGGGGCGTTCAGAGCCTCCCCAAGCCTCGGACCTTCCGCGAACTCACCGGTCTCCAGCTTGATCGTGTCCTGGTCAAGCGGTCTCTCGAAAGCCTTGTTCAGGAAGCGGGCCTTGCCGTTGCGGACGTTCAGGTCGAAGGTGTAATATTCCTTCAGGAACCTGTTGCTGTCCTTCAACGCTGCCTCGTAGAACTCTCTGGTCAGATTCTCGTCCTTGTAGCCGTCAAGAAGCCTGTCCACCACCTTGATGTCGGCTTCGCTAAGCTGGGACTTGATCCAATCGACATAGGTCTCGAACGAAGCTCCCTCCCCGAACTTCCAGTCAAGCGAGATGTCCGGAAGGCTGGAGATTATGTACTCGTAGTTGTTCATTACTCGCCGAAGAGTATCTTACGTGTGGCAGGTCTGAGATAGTCGCCGATGAGTGCTCTGAAAGTCTCGTCGGTGAGGCTGATGAAGTAGGATCCGTCCTTAGGACCGATCGTGAATCCGCCGGCCACCTTCTTGGAAAACTCCGCTGTGACTCCACCCTTGAGGATGTTTGCCAACTCTCCGCTGACGAAAGGCTCAAGCTCTTTCCTGAGGCTTTCAGGAAGCACGATGTTGAGGTCAACAGCCTCGTCGGCGTTGAACTTCTCAGCCACGGCCTTGATGATCTCCTTGACGAAATCGGCTGAAGAAAGGGCTGCCGATACCTGCTTGTCTGTCATCTTGCCGACCATAAGGTTCTCGATGTCCTTTCTGGTGGCCTGGATGCTCTGTACGGCTGCCATCTTCACGTCACCCTCGACCTTGGTCTTGTAGTCCGCAGCATCTTTCTGAGCTTTTTTCAGAATGGATTCAGCCTGCTTTTTTGCCTCTTCGATGATTTCGGCCGCCTTCTCGTTGGCCTTGGCGAGGATGGCCTCACCCTCTTCCTTACCCTTTGACAGACCCTCCTTGTAGAGCTTGTCGGTTAGTTCCTGTAGCTTGTTTTCCATTTATAATTATTTGTTGATTTTCCTTATCCGACAAAGATAATCAAAAGAACCCTCTTGACAAAACATTTTAATTGCTATATTTGCCTTTGTCATATCATTATGTAATAAAACAAACCTTTTCGCTAATGAAAGTATCATTATTGACTTTGGTAATTCTGTCTGTCATGGCTCCGAATCCGGTCGCTGGGAGTCCACGGGAGCCGGATGGTGGCTTGGTGGTCCGGAATGAGTCTCCCAAAGACGACAAGAAGGATGACCGGCCGTACAGCGAAGGACTCAAGGCTGTGGAGCAAGATGGAAAATGGGGATTCATCAATCAGGACGGTGAGTTGGTGATTCCGTACAAGTATCATTACGTCAGATCGTTTCGTGATGGCCTGGCGATGGTGAAACTCTATGGAAAATGGGGCTATATAGACTGGTTCGGCAACGAAGTGATCCCTATTGTGTTCGATGAGGTGACACATTTCCAGGACAGTCACGCTTTCGTCAAGAAGGATGGCAGGATCGGTCTGTTGGATGTCGCCGGAAATGTCACTTATGACCATGAGCGGATGAAAGAGTTCATGTTTCCTACATGTTGGCTGGACTCCAGGCCGATGTTCGACGGAGGAAGTGCAAACAAATTCGCGGAGTGGGTCAACACGCAGCTGAGATACCCTGAACTGTCCAGATTTTACAAAGCCGAAGGCACTGTGACGCTTGCTTTCTCTGTGGATGCGTCTGGTGCTGTCACTGATGTCAAGGTCGAGAAAGGTGTCAGTCATGAGTTGAACCAGGAGGCCGTCAGGGTCGTCACGGAGTCTCCTAAATGGACTCCGGCGATGTATGAAGGCAAGCCTTTCAAAGTTCATTACATATTCCCTGTGAAGTTCTTTTTGAAACCTGACCCTGTCAAGATATGATGAACAGAATCTTTCCAACCCTTGGACTCTTACTTTTTCTGACCTTTAATATGTCCGCCGCCGGTCCGCTGAAGCCTTTCCCTAAAGACGGCAAATGGGGATTCGTGGATAAAGACATGAATATCGTGGTTCCTTGCGTCTATGATGCTGTGTCTTCGTTCGATAACGGCATTGCCATAGTCTCTTCTGAAGGCAGGTTCGGCTATATCGACCAATTCGGTTCTGTCCTTTATCCTATTGAATATGAAACGGCCTCACCGTTCCATCAGGCTCATGCCTTCGTTGTCAAGGATGGATTGCTCGGGCTGCTGAACATCGCTGGTGATGTCACCTTTGACTACAAGATAATGAAGCGTTTCGCTTTGCCTGTCGAATGGGTTGACACTCCGGCCAGGTTCATAGGTGATGCGTCCGGTGATTTCCTGCTTTGGGTGGACAATAACAAGAAATATCCCGAAGCGGCGCGCAGGATGGGTGTCAGCGGCGTGGTCGAGGTTGAGTTCACTGTCGGTCTGGACGGCAAGGTGACCGATGTCAAGGCTTTGACAAGCGCGAATCCTGATCTTGATAAAGAGGCGGTCAGGGTAGTGTCCAGCTCTCCGGCCTGGGAACCGGCCAGAATGGGTGATCTGCCTTTCATGACGAGATTCACAGTAATGGTCTCGTTCAGTTTCCCCGCGGCCCGTTAGTGATGCTCGTGTAATAAGAAAAAAGCGCACCGGAGATATTCCGATGCGCTTTTCATATATCGCATACCCGTTACCCGAGGAAACCGAGGAGGATTCCGGCGGCGACCGCCGAGCCGATGACTCCGGCGACGTTCGGTCCCATCGCGTGCATCAGAAGGTGGTTGTTCGGGTCGAACTCCCTGCCGACGATCTCGGAGACACGCGCGCTGTCAGGAACGGCGGACACACCGGCGTTGCCGATGAGCGGGTTGATCTTGTGGTCACCCTTGAGGAACAGGTTCCAGATCTTCACGAAGAGAACTCCGCAGGTTGTGGCGATCACGAATGACAGCAGACCCAGGACGAAGATCTTCACGGAGCTTCCGCTCAGGAACTTGTCCGCCTGTGTCGAGGCGCCGACGGTAAGACCGATCAGCGTGGTCACAACATCGATCAGCGGGCCGCGGGCGGTCTCGGCGAGACGCCTTGTCACTCCGCTCTCTTTCAGAAGGTTACCGAAGAACAGCATTCCAAGAAGCGGAAGTCCCGACGGCACGATGAACGCTGTGAGGAGGAAGCCGACGATAGGGAAGATGATCTTCTCCTTCTGGCTTACCTGTCTTGCGGCCGGCATCCTTATGAGGCGTTCCTTCTTGGTCGTCAGCGCCAGCATGATAGGCCTCTGGATGACCGGAACAAGGGCCATATAGGAATATGCGCTCACGGCGATCGCTCCCATCAGATCCGGGGCGAGCTGTGAGGACAGGAATATGGCCGTAGGGCCGTCCGCTCCTCCGATGATGCCGATGGCACCGGCCTGATTAGGGTCAAAACCGAGGGCGAGGGCGAGCAGGTAGGCCCCGAATATTCCCATCTGGGCGGCGGCTCCGATCAGCAGCAGCCTTGGCTGGGAGATCAGCGCCGAGAAATCCGTCATGGCTCCGATTCCGAGGAATATGAGCGGTGGGTACCAACCCTGCTTGACTCCTTGGTACAGAATATTCAGTACGGAGCCGTCCTCATAGACTCCGATGTTAAGTCCCGGGAACATAGGAATGTTGCCGATGATCATTCCGAATCCGATCGGAACGAGCAGGAGCGGCTCCCATTCCTTCTTGATGGCAAGTGTGATGAACACGATGCCGATCAGGATCATCACCAGATTCTGCCAAGACGCGTTGGCGAATCCGGTGAAGTACCAGAACTGCTTTAGACTTTCGAATATGATGCCCATCCTCTTATGCTATCTTGACGATTTCGGCACCTTCGAGGACTGAGTCGCCCTTGTTCACGAGGATGGCTGTGACGGTTCCGTCAGCCGGGGCCTGGATCTCGTTCTCCATCTTCATTGCCTCAAGAACGGCCACCTTCTGGCCGGCTTTCACGGTCTGGCCTTCCTTGACGGAGACCTCGATGATAACGCCAGGGAGAGGGGAGGTGACTGGCTTGCCGGCGCCTGCCGGGGCGGCTGCCTTAGGGGCTGGTGTCGTGGTGGTCGCTGAGCTTGCCGGAGCGGTGGTCGCGGTGGCTGACGCCTGTGCCGGTTTCTGTACTGGAGCCGGCGCATTCTCCATCTCAACTTGATAAGACGCTCCGTTCACTGTAACGTCAGCGATGTTTCCTTCCACTGAATTGATGTCAACGTTGTACTCGTTGCCGTTGATCCTGAATTTGTAACTTTTCATATTCTTTTATCTTTATTATCTTGGTAATTGTCTGAAGTTCTGTGTCTTGTCGTTCCAGTTGCCGTTCTGTGACGGACGGATCGTGATGACGAAGCTCTCCTCGTCGTGGATTCCGCCACCGAGGTAGTCGTCAAGCGCCATGGCGATGGCAGCATAGACCTCCCCGCCGAATTCCTGCGAGAGAGCCATCGAGATCGCCGCGGCGATCTCCGGTGTCATATTCCCGTTCTTTTTAGAAGGTTTTGCCGCTTTGGTCGCTTTCGGTGCAGCGGTTTTCTTGTTTGCGTTGCCGATCCATCCGAAGATGAACGCCAGGATGGTCAGCGCGATGAACACAACCGAGACGGAAATCAGGGTAAGAACCCATCCGTGCGGGTCTTTCTCCTTCATTATCTGGCTGTTGGTCTTCGCGTCCACGTCTCCGTTGTAGGATCCAGGGGTAGGTTTGTCAGTGACCTTTGTCTCGAAATCCATCATTTTCACTCCAGTCGGAACCTTAACCACTGAACAGTCAGAAGGAAGGTCTGCCGGGATGTCGATTGTGTCGATGATGGTGCGCCCGTCATTGCTGACGAGATAGATCGTGGAACCGTTGCGCAGGGTGAAATTCGTGTAATATGTCCCCTGTGAGGCGTTTCCGCTTGTGTAGAAAACGACGCTCTGACGTGGTTTCAAAATTGTCGAAGCGTCAGATGCGGGAATATGATATTTCCGCAGGTTGTCCTTGTCATCGGACAGGTAGCAGCCGGCGAACTTCACGCTTCCGTAGGAATTGTTGAAGATCTCGATCCAGCCTGTCCGCTGACCGTAGCCGTCCGTAAGCCCGTTCGTGTTCTCCACGAGAACCTCTCCGATCCTCAGATCCGAAAGGTTCTGAGCGCCGAGAGCCAGTCCGGAGAACAGCAGGACAGCCGATAATATTAATCGTCCTGATCTCTTCATAATATTACAGAGGAAGATTGTCGTGTTTCTTGGCAGGCATCTGCTGCTTCTTTCCCGCAAGCTGCTCAAGGGCCCTGATGATGCGGAAGCGGGTGTTGCGAGGCTCGATGACATCATCGATGTAGCCTTTCTCCGCCGCCTGGTAAGGGTTGTTGAAAAGTTCTTCGTACTCCTCTTTCTTGGCGGCCCGGATCTTTTGCTGCTCGGCTGGATCCTCTACAGCCTTGATGTCCTTGGCATAGAGCACGTTGACGGCTCCGTCAGCACCCATAACAGCGATCTGGGCGGAAGGCCAGGCATAGACAAGGTCGGCACGCAAGTGCTTGCTGCTCATGACGATGTAGGATCCGCCATAGCTCTTGCGGAGCTCGACGGTGACTTTCGGCACGGTCGCCTCGCCGTAGGCGTAGAGCAGTTTCGCTCCGTTGGTGATGACAGCGCCATATTCCTGCTGGGTTCCAGGGAGGAATCCAGGCACATCGACCAGCGAGACGATCGGAATGTTGAACGCGTCGCAGAAGCGCACGAAACGGGCACCCTTGCGTGAGGCGTTGATGTCCAGCACTCCGGCGAGCATCTTTGGCTGGTTCGCCACGATTCCGACACTGCGGCCGTTCATATGGGCGAATCCCACGATGATGTTCTTGGCGAACTCCTTGTGGATCTCGAAGAACTTGCCGTCATCGACGATGCTTGTGATGACCTTGTACATATCGTAGGCCTGGTTCGGGTTGTCGGGGATGATTTCGTTGAGGGAGTCGTCGATCCTGCTGACCGGATCGTTGGTCGGGACCCTCGGAGCCTCCTCCATATTGTTCTGAGGAATATAGCTGAGGAGTTCCTTGATCGTGTTGATGCCTTCCTGCTCATTCTCGGCCGCGAAGTGAGCCACACCGCTCTTGGAGGCGTGCACGCTGGCTCCGCCGAGTTCCTCCTGCGAGACAACCTCACCGAGGACGCTCTTCACGACAGCCGGGCCGGTGAGGAACATGTAGGAGGTGTTCTTGACCATCACAGTGAAGTCCGTGAGGGCAGGGGAGTAAACCGCTCCGCCGGCGCAAGGACCGAATATTCCGGAAATCTGCGGGACCACTCCGGACGCGAGGATATTCCTTTCGAATATTTCCCCGTAGCCTGCGAGCGCGTCAACTCCTTCCTGGATTCTCGCTCCGCCGGAGTCGTTGAGGCAGATGAAAGGGGCACCGTTTCTGGTTGCCAGATCCATAGCCTTGCAGATCTTCTCCGCCATAGTCTTTGAGAGGGATCCTCCCGAAACGGTGAAATCCTGGGCGGCCACATAGACCAGACGACCGTCGATCGTGCCCTGTCCGGTGACAACGCCGTCTCCGTCGAAGTGTTGCCTCTCCATTCCGAAGTTCGTGCAGCGGTGACGGACAAACATATCAAATTCCTCGAAGCTTCCTTCGTCAAGCAGCAGTGCGAGGCGCTCCCTCGCCGTCAACTTGCCTTTCTCGTGCTGGGCATCGATCCTTTTCTGGCCTCCGCCCATCCTGGCCGCGGCTCTGCGCTCAACCAGTTTCTTGATGTTATCCTGCTGGATGCTCATATTTTGTTACTTTAATCAAATTTTTCCAAATCACAAATTTATCAAGAATCCTCTTTCATTCAAAATTCCTGCCCGCAAAATCGTAAATTTCCGTTGCTTGTGGTGAAATGTACATTTTGAACATAAATTATCATTGATGTCACCACAGCGCAAAGAAATTTTTCCATGGCAAATTTTTGTAACGTGAAAAATTTGCCATGGAAAAATTTCTTGCGCCCATCATGACCACTCCGTAAAATAAAAAAGGCTGACCAAAAACATTTTCAGTCAGCCTCTAATATTCATTAGTGTAATTATTACTCCTCCGGTTTCAGCGTGCTGTAAACATTGGTGACATCGTCATCGTCCTCAAGAAGGCCGGTGAGCTTGTCAAGAGTCTCACGTTGCTCCGGAGTCACGTCCTTCAGTTCCACGTTAGGAATCCTCTCGAATCCTCCGGACACAAGCTCGTAGCCATTGTCCTCGATGTACTTCTGGATCGCTCCGTAGGACTCGTAAGCTCCGTAGATCACCACGTTCTTCGTGATGTTCTCGTCCTTGTCCTCCTGCTCCTCGATGAAAACCTCAGGATCATCATCGCACTCACAGAGGGCGAGCTGAAGCTCGTCGATGTCCATCCCTTCCTGATACTTGATGCGGAACACGCACTTGTGGTCGAACATGAAGCTCACGCTGCCGCTGGTTCCGAGAGAGCCTCCGCACTTTGTGAAGTAGCTTCTCACATTGGCCACCGTACGGGTGTTGTTGTCAGTCGCCGTCTCGACGAGATAGGCGATTCCGTGAGGGCCGTAACCCTCGAACACAACCTCCTTGAAATCTCCCTGGTTCTTCTCAAGGGCTCTCTTGATGGCCTTCTCGACGTTGTCCTTAGGCATGTTCTCGCTTCTGGCCTCCGCCATAAGGGCTCTGAGCCTGGAGTTGCCGACCACGTCAGGTCCACCCTGCTTTACCGCGATGGTGATTTCCTTTCCGATCTTGGTGAAGGTCTTTGCCATGTGACCCCACCTCTTGAGTTTCCTTTCCTTTCTGAATTCAAACGCTCTTCCCATATTCCTTATTTGGTCTGGTTCTCGATGCGGGTGATGTACTTGTCGATGTCGTAGCCTTCAACTGACTGAGGGTACTGATCCTTGATCTTCTTGTAGAAAGTGAGGGCCTTGGCGTTGTCTCCGAGTTCCTCGCAGGTCACGCCGGCCTTCAGAAGATAACCGGCTGCGAACATGTTGTCAGCTGCGGCCGCAGCCTTCTCGAAATAACCGACAGCCTCGCTGTATTTCTCGAGACCTACGTAGGCGTCACCGATGCACGCTGTGGCGCGGGCGGAGAGAATCGCGTCCTTGCCGTTGTACTTCTTGAGATAGTCGATGGCTGCCTGATAGTTTCCGAGCTGGAGCTCGCAGACTCCGGCGTAGAAATATACATCCTTGCCTCCCTTCGCACCGAAATCGTTGATGATCTGCGCGAAACCGAGCACGTTGCCGTCACCGTTGAGGGCGAGTTCATACTCACCGTTGCGGAAGTTGGCCTCCGCCGGAATCATCTGAGCGGTGGCCTCGTCGCTCTTAGGCTGCACGTAGAATTTCTGATACGCGACAAGGGCGAGGGCGATCACCACGAGGGCGATCAGAATGCCATAGATTGTCTTTTTGTTCTCACGGAAGAACTGGTCGGTCTTGGATACGGTCTCGATGACCTTCTCCTCGCGCTCCTGCTCTTTCTCCTTTAAAATTGCATCTTGCTTTGCCATTTCTATAAAGTTTTTGTTATTATCGAATAATAGTCCGCAAAAATAGAAAAAAATGTTTAATCCTGCAATATTGACGAGCCTATATGAAATTAAGGTACCGCCAAGGGCCGCCGATTCTTTCCGCGAAAGGGAATTTTGACTAATTTTGAAGAAAAATGCGCGCGATGAGACATCCTTGTGTGGCTGTGCTTGCCGTTCTCATGACCTTTGCCTCCTGCGGTGGCCGCGGAGACGGGCTGAGGGAGCTTGACAAAGTCATAGCCGATCAAAAATACTACCGGGACAGCCTTGAGAGGTCAATGAATATGTTGAGGGAAGAGTTGGACAAGACTTCGTCGGACTCTGTCAAGTGGGAATATGCCCGTAGGCTGTTCTCCGGTTATTACCATTATAGTCAAGACTCCTCTTCCAGGTACCAACGCTTGATGGAGCGGTACGCTTCCGACGACTCGCAAAGGTTTCTGGCCAAGATCCAGAAAGTCAGAATATTTCTCATAAGGAACGAGGATGACATGGCGGCTTCTGTGTTCAACAGCCTTGACACCGCGCGGGTGGTCGCTGATCCGGAACTGCTGAACGATTATATTCAGTGTGAGGCTGTGCTTTGTTCGGACATGCTGTCATCCGATATTTCCGAGGAGGAAAAAGATGTTTACCGGCAAAGGCTCAGGTCGTCCCGCACGCGCTCTTTGGCTATTGACTCCACCTCTTTCTACGCGAGAAGGATGAAGGCGCAGCTTTGCAGGGACAGCGGGGACACCCTTGCGGCTATGGCCATTCTGGAGGAACTTTACAATGGAAGCGATAATCCGCATGAAAAGGCTTCCGTGGCGTATAATCTTGCCAGAATCCATGGGAGTCAGGGCGATGATGAGGCTCGTTTCGACTGGCTCGTGCGCAGCGCCGTGCATGATTTCAAAAATGCTGAGAGGGCGTATATGTCTCTGTATGAGTTGGCTTTGATTCTTTATGACAATCATCGGTTCCGCAAGGCGGAACGGTACATCAGCCAGAATCTCATGGACGTGATCGCAGGTAATTTCAGCAAACGCCTCGGGGATTCCGGCAAGGCCAACCTGATCATCACCGAGACGGTACAGAGGGTGACGCGGTCGAGAGCCCGGTGGCTGGCTGTGGGAATATGTCTGGTGACGGGGCTGTTGGTGGTCATCCTGACTCTTCTTCGCCGCGAGGTCAGGCACAAGGAACAGATGAAGGAGACGAACAGGAGACTCGTGGACGCGAACAAGATCCGCAACGGCTATGTGTTCAGGTACATGGCCCTTTCCGTGCACTACATAGACAAGATCAGCGAGACCAGGAACGAAATCAGGACCATTGCCAAGTCGGAAGGGTTGGACGCAGTGATGAAGGCCCTGCGTTCTCCGTCCGTCATGTACAAGGAGTACGAGAACTATTACCGCATCTTCGACGAGACTTTTCTTGGAATATATCCGGATTTCGTCGAGAAGGTAAACGCTCTCATGACCGAGGAATCCCGCTTCAATCTGAACGGGGAGAAAACCTTGCCTACGGAACTCAGGATTCTGGCCGCCATCCGTATCGGGATAACGGAGAGCGGAAAAATCGCCAAATTCCTTAAATGTTCCCCCAACACAGTCTATACCTACCGGACTAAACTGAAGCGTTCCGCAGTGTGTCCAAAGGAGGTTTTTGAGGCGGAAATCTCAAAAATATAGTTGCAACCGCTCTTTAATGGTCTATATTTAAACGATATAATCCTATAAGTTATCTGCGTCTATATTCATTGAAAGATAATGATTTATCAATTAAAAAACGTCTATATTCCTCTGTAATCAGTCTATATTTCATCGCTCGGGTATTGGGCAATCCGCCGCGATTGGCGAATTTTGCATCGCGGTTGGTTCCGGACTACATCGGAACGGTCGTCTGGATGGCGTGCCCATCTAGGAAAAGTTAATACCTACTTTTAACCAAAAATAACTCATAATGAAGATTAGACTGATTCTGATTTTCGTGGTCGCGGCTTTGTTGTGTCCGGTCTTCGCGGAAGCCCAGGCGCAGCAGGGAACGATCACTGTGACAGGTACTGTCGTGGATGAGAAGGGGGATCCTTTGCCTGGCGCGTTCGTGCTTGTGCCGGGGACAACCAACGGCACCTCTACCGACGCCGACGGCAAGTTCTCAATCAATGTGTCCGCGGGAGGCTCTTTGGAGGTCCAGTTTATGGGATATGAGACGAAGAAGGTCTCCGTCCCTAAGGAACGCCGGAACATCTCAGTGTCTCTGTCTCCGGACAGGAACCTTACACTTAATGAGGCCGTGACCATCGCTTACGGCTCTGTGCGCAAGCAGGACCTGACCGGTTCGGTGACCAATGTGAAGATGGCTGATGTGAAGGACGCGCCTGTCCTTTCCGTTGACCAGGCCCTTCAGGGAAGGATCGCAGGAACGGACATTATGACCACCTCCGGTGAGCCGGGAGCGGCCACGTCGATCCGTATCCGTGGAACCCGTTCGATCATCGCGTCCAACGAGCCTCTCATCGTGGTGGACGGAGTGATGGACGCGGTCTCTGACCTTGGAGACCTTAACTCGGCCGACATTGAGTCCATCTCCGTGCTCAAGGACGCCTCGTCCACTGCCATCTATGGTTCCAGAGGATCCAACGGTGTCATCATCGTCACGACCCGGCAGGGCTCCACGGGAAGCAAACCGAGGATCACGTTCAAGGCCGAGGCCGGCATAAGCCAGCTGCCTAAGAAACTGGATCTGATGAACGCCAGCGAGTTCGCCCAGTACAGGAACGACATAGCTCTGTTCCAGTCATCCAACACTGACGCTGTGCCTGGAGCGTCTCCTTCCGAATATCCTTATCCGGATCCCCTTTCCTACGGGCAGGGTACCGACTGGATCGGGGCTATAATGAGGACTGCGGCCTATCAGAACTACAACCTGTCCCTGTCGGGAGGCAACAAGGAGGCCTCCTACTATGCGTCTTTGGGCTGCAACGACACCGAGGGTATCGTGAAGAACAGCGGCCAGACCAGATACACGGGCAGGATCAACCTTGACCGTCAGCTCTTCAAGTGGATGAAGGTCGGGTACAAGGGCTCCTACACCTACCGCTCTCAGGACAAGCTCCTTGCGAACATCGGCGGCACGAGCACCCGCTCGGCGATGTACCTGAGTCCGCTTCTGAAGAAGACGGATTACTACATCACCGATGACGAGGACAATGTCACCACGACCTATAATCCTCCTACCGCGCTCATCGCGATGAGGACCAACTATGTGACGAGACTTTCGGCCAACCATTCCGTCTATGTGGAGGTCGAGCCGGTAAAGGACCTGAAACTCAGGAGCAGCAACTCTTACTACAGCTACCAGCAGCACGGGTTCATCTATAATCCGAGCACCCTTCCGGCGAAGAATCCGGGGGAGGGCGGAGACGCCACCAGAAACGAGCGGGACGATATGACCCTCTCTAGCGAGAACACGATAACCTACGCCTTGAAGAAGAAAGGGCACAGATTCGATGTCCTCGGTGGCTTCACGGCGTACCGGTTCAAATCCGACAGGCTTGCCATCTCCGGCTCCGGATATATGGTGGACGATGTGAAATGGAACAATATGGGAGGCGTGACCGACAAGAACACGCTCAGCCCAAGCTCCGCTTCCGTCTCCACGACCAAGATGTCTTTCCTCGCCAGGGCCAACTATAATTATAAGTCACGTTATTACATCACCGTGACAGGCCGCGCGGACGGCGCTTCCAACTTCGCCGCCAACAACAAATGGGGATTCTTCCCTTCGGCGGCCTTGAAATGGAACGTCAAGAAGGAGAACTTCCTGAAGCACGCTTCCTGGATCGACGAGCTTTCACTCAGGCTCAGCGCCGGACGCACCGGAAACGATGCGGTTGACGCTTACAGAAGCCTTGAGATGCTCTCCACGACTTCCAAGGGCTACATATTCGGAGGAAGCCAGGCGGCGGCGTATTTCAGGGGGCAGCTTCCAAGCCCGTACCTCACCTGGGAGAAGACGGACCTTTACAATGTCGCGACCGATATGTCCTTCTTCAACAGCAGGCTCAATGTCACGGCCGAGGCCTATGTCTCCAAGACCAGAGACCTTCTTATGGATGTGCAGGTGGCTTCCTAGACCGGATTCAACTCCCATTTCGTGAACCTCGGAAACACCTCCAACCACGGAGTCGAGCTTTCCATCGAAAGCCGCAACATCGTGCGGAAGGGCTTCACCTGGACCACGAACCTGACGCTGTCCCACAACAGGCAGAATGTGGACAACATCGGAACCTCTGAATATGTCTCCGTGGCCGACTCGGGCGGAAACAACCCGTTTATGATGCACGGATTCGTGAAGGGCTATCCGCTCAACGCCCTTTGGGGATTCCGCTACGCCGGAGTATGGCACAACACTGAAGAGTTCAAGCGCAACGAGGTCACGCACGCCTACACGTCATCCTCTGTGATCACGCCTGACAAGTACGACATCAACCTCGGAACGCCTCGGTACTATGACATAAACAACGACGGAACGCTTGACCAGAAGGACCTTGTCTATCTTGGCAACGCTGACCCGTGGCTGTACGGAGGCGTGCAGAACACGTTCACCTTCGGCGATTTCCGTCTCGGTGTCTATGTGGCCTACTCGTTCGGCGGAAAGATCTACAACTACTCGGAGCTGTTTATGGCCGGAGGCAACACCACCAACCAGTACAGGTATATGGTCAACTCCTGGCATCCGGTCAGGAATCCTGATTCGGACTACCCGAGGGCCGGCGGCACGATGTCCAAGGATGTGCCGAGCGACAGGATGGTCTATGACGCTTCCTATGTCAGGCTGAAGAACGTCTCGCTGGGCTACACGCTCGATATGTCCAAGAAGGTCAAGTGGCTGAAGGACATAACCTTTAACCTCAGCGGAGAGAACCTCCTGCTTTGGAAAAAGTACAACGGGTTCGACCCTGATGTCTCATCCTCAGGCAGCGAGTCCACGCTGAGGCGTCTGGATATGGGCGCTTACCCTAAGGCGAGAACCATAGTGTTCAGTGTGCAGTTCAGATACTAATCATCGACAGAAATGAAACTTAAGAATATATTGACAGTGATTTTCGCTGCGGCCGTCTTCTCGGCGTGCAGCCTTGAGGAGGACACGTCCACATTCGCCAACTCCAAGTCGTTCTACAAGAACGAGCAGCAGTGCAGGGCGGCGTTGAACTCCTGCTATATTCCTATGAAGGATCTCTATTCCTACAAGATGATGCTTGCCACGGAGTGCGCGACTGACCTGGCATATTCAAGATCATCGACGCAGGACGCGCAGCTGGACATCTCGCCGGCGAATCCGCGTTTCGGAGCCGATGTCTGGAACAACGGCTACAAAGGAATACGCTACTGCAACGAGGCCATAACCGGAATCGAGGGCTCCAACCTTGACGAGAAGGTAAAGGCTCCGCTGGCGGCCGAGGGCAAGATTATGCGGGCCTTCTACTATTGGCTTATGACATCGTTCTTCGGGGATATTCCTTTCTACACCGAGGATGTCGCTGACGAGGCGACACTCGCAAAGGTGGCCAAGCTTCCCCGAATGTCGGCGGACTCGACCCGCGCGTGGCTTATCAAGGACCTTCAGGAGTGCCTTCCGAGCCTTCCGTTGAAAAGATCCTCCGAGATAGCTGACAACAGGGTCGGAGCGGCCGTGGGCTATATGCTCATCGCCAAGATGGCCCAGTGGAACAAGGAGTGGCAGGTGTCGCTGGACGCTTGCCGGAAGATCGAAGAAATCTACGGATCTCTGGATCAGTACCCGCTTTCGGACATCCCTTTCAGGATGAAGAACACTCCTGAGTCCATCCTTGAGGTGCAGCACACCTATTCCGCCGGAGGCCTGGACTACACATCCAATCTGGCCTGCCTTTGTATGCCTTACAGAAGGAGCGGCGACAAATATGACGGAGTCGTGATCGAGGAACTCGGCGACAACGCCACGTGCTGGGCTCCGGCGCAGGCCAACAACTATCTGGTCAACAACCTGCTCGCGGAGGAGAACAATGACCTCAGACGCCCGATGACAATCGTCAGGGAATGGAACGGCCAGATGTTCAACACGATGAAGAACACCACGACGACGGCGTTCCTCGGTCCTAAGTTCTGGTGCCCGGATATGCAGAGCAACCACGACCACAACAACTACAAGATTTTCCGCTACGCCGATGTCCTGCTGATGATCGCCGAGGCCCACTGTATGCTTCAGGACGATATGGACGCAGCCCTCAAGTACTTGAATATGACGAAAATCCGTGCCGGGATAAGGCTTTATGACAAGCACACTTGGAAGAGGATCCGCGAGGAGATTATGGCGGAGCGCGGACGGGAGCTCTTCGGAGAATTCCAGAGGAAGTTCGACCTCGTCAGGTGGGGAACCTGGTACGAGCGCACGGAATCCGAGACCCGGTCCGTCGCACTGAAGACCAACATCCTCCCTTGCCACAGGTATTACCCGATCCCTGCCGTGCAGGTGGCCTACTCAGGCTATGCGCTTGACAATAAGGAATATGAACAATACGGAGTACAATAATAAACACAGAATGAATATGAAACATACAACCATACTTAGGAATGCCCTGACAGCGCTTCTGGCCGCGGCCGCCCTTTTCGCGGCTTCCTGTCAGGAAGAGAAAGAGTCTCCGACAAGGATGACCCTCGCTGTCAATGACACTACCATGAACCTTTCCAGCAAGGCCAGTCAGCAGCACGTGCTGGTCTATGCCAAAGGCAGCTGGAACGCAAAGCTTGGCGAGAACGCCGACTGGGCCACTCTCGACAAGGCTGACGGCACGGGAAACGGTGAGTTCGTCCTGAATGTGACCGGTAACGATGGGCTCCGCCGCCGCGCGGACATCGTTCTGACGGCCTCAGGAGTGAGCAAGACCATTTATATTCATTTGAATCAAGATGGCGCGCTCGGCAATCCAAAGATCACGTTCGAGGACACGGACAAGCATTACATCGCTTGGTCCACGGATGATCACATCACCTTCAAGTCCAATGTGGACGAGTCTCTTCTGAAGGCGGAGGCCTCTGAGGACTGGATCACCGGCCTCACTGTCGAGGACGGCAGGCTGAGCTACAGCGTCGGCGAGAACACGACCGGCGAGGAGCGTACCGGAACCTTGATCCTCTCCTACACGGATGACGAGGCCACCTACCGTGCCACGGCGACCATCACCCAGGGATCAGAGGCGGGTTATCTTATCCTTGACGAGACACAGATGACGGTTGAGGCCTACGCCTCGGCCAAGTCCGTGACCTGGAAGGCTAACCTCGGGACATTCTTCCCGTCGCTGACCAGCTCTGTCACCTATGAGGGTGCCCGGAAGGATTGGATTTCGGACATCGTGATGTCAGAGGAAGGCGTTACGTTCAATGTCGCCGCCAACGAGATAAAGTCCGAGCGCACGGCCACAATCAAGTTCGAGCTCGCCGAGAAGGGCGTGTCCGCCGAACTGAGAGTGACACAGATCATCCCTACCAAGCAATATTCATTCGCCGAACTCCGCGCGCTTCTGACTTCCGCCGGGGAATATAAGTTCGACGGCGACTGGTTCGAGGCAGTGGCTGTCGCTGACGGAGGAAAGGAGAATATGGACACGGATCCGATGCTCTCTGCCTCGTCAATCGACTACAACGAGTCCGCGACGACGAACTACCTGCAGGGAGTTGACGGGAAATATGGCCTGAGAATCAAGGTGGCGACCGCCGCTGACAACACCCTCAAGAGGGGCGACAAGGTCAAGGTCTCCCTTACCGACGCCACCCTCGTCCGTGAGGACAATCCGGTGAGGTACACCCTCAAGGGGCTCACAGCCAACAGCTTCACCATTGAGTCCAGCGGCAACGCCGCGTCTGTCTCCAGGACCGTGTCACAGATCGGTGACGATGACATCTACACGCTTGTCACACTGAAGAATGTGGAGATAGCCTTCTGCTACGGAAGCTACAACAACGTCCGCACGACCTGGATCAGCACCAATATGCAGAATTTCGACTACAGGATCCTTCGTGACGCGAACGGAGCGAGGATGAATATGCTCGTGAACAGCAACACTCCTTGGGCCATCACAGACAACGGCGTGCCGCAGGGTTCCGGTGACATCACGGGAGTCGTGGTGAGCTCGACATCAGATTTCCACAGCGCAGAGCAGCTCGGAAAGTATCAGATCCGTCCTATCGACCTGAGCGACATCGCATTGAAGACCACCGGATTCAGCGAGACCCTTGTCGAGTGGTTCTGGCCGGGAACACCGACCGACCATAAGACCGGAGACACATTCGATCCGTCGGTCGGAACCGGAGTGATGAGCAGTGTCGGCGGCAAGCCTAACCAGACAGACTCGTTCCTCAACTTCACAGGAAAGCCGGACACCGCCACTGACAGGGCCAGGGGAACACGTTTCGATGCCATCTGGTGGAAATCAGGAGCGGCCAACGCTTCGGTACAGTGGTCGTTCTCGACAGCGTCCGTAAGCGGAAAGAAACTTGCGTTCATCTTCTCGTCCGCTATGGGGCAGATGAAGGAGGATGCCACAGGTCAGGCTCCGGTCAACTGGAATCTGGAATATTCCACGGACGGAACCAACTTCAAGACGGTTCAGAAAGTCTTGATCAGACCTCTTCCTGCGAAGGCCTCCAAGATGAAGTCACTCCCTGCCGCTCTCGATGAATACTGCATCGATCTCCCGGCCGAGGTCGCCGGCAAGGACAACGTCATCATCCGCCTCATTCCGGCCGATGGTACCACCATCAACTTCAAGACCGGTGAGTACACCGGGCAGGTGACTTACGCCAAGGCTCAGTATATGCGTTTCGGCGCTGTCGCTGTTAAATATGTAAAATAATGAATATGAATAGAATATATTCAATTATTGCCAGTCTTTTCACTGTGTGGGCCTTTTCGGCCTGCACGGTGGATGACGTGGGGAGGTTCGAGTTCTCGGAATTCGGAATCTCCCAGTCCGAGGTCATATTCCCGGCCAGGGCGGAGTACAACGACGGGAAGGTTGTGACTGACCTCAAGAAAGACATCCAGATACTCTCGAACCAGGACTGCTTCGTCACCTATTGCGACGGCGAGGTCGGTTGGATGAGGATCAGGAATCTGGAGGACTATCAGGTCTGCCGTCAGATCGCCTTCACGGGGGACTGTACCTTCCGCATCGAGTGTGACCAGAACGATGACTATGCCAGGATGGTGAAACTCTTGGTGCAGACTTCCTCCAGAACCGACACCTTGGTTGTCCGTCAGAGCGGAAAACGTGAGCCGAGCCTCAGACTGGCTTCCAGCTCGCTCATCCTTGACGGAAGCAAAGGCGGCTCGCAGAGTGTGGAATATTCTACGAATATCACTGACCTCGAATCCCTTGAGTGCGTCATCAGCTATCCGTCCGATCAGAAATGGATCACCTCCGCCACTGTCGGGGACGGCTCGTTGACAATTAGTTACGATGCGAACGCCGACAAGGAGAACCTTCGCACCGCTTCCGTGAAAATCTCTTACACGGACGGGTTCGGGACTGAATATTCACAGACTTTGTACGTCATCCAGAAGACCGGGAATGACGGCCTGGGCAAGTCGATGTCGTTCTCCGGGATCCGTTCTTTGGGACGTGCCGGAGAGACTGTCACCATTGATGACTATGTGATGCTGGAAGGCTATGTGGTCGGAAACAAGGAATCCGGCAACAGTGGGGAGAACGAGAAACTCTCCACCACCGGCTCGGACAACACCTCATATTTGAAGGATATCTATGTGGAGAGCCTTGACGCGGCTTATGGCTTCCTTATAAAGGCCGAGACCGTCGAGGACAACATATTCTCTCGATACGACAAGGTCACCCTGCTTCTCAAGGGGATGACTATCAGGAAGGAACTGGAACCGGAAAGGTATGTCATCGAGGGCTTCACGACGGCCAATGTGGTCGGACGCGAGGCCGGCACCTCCGCTCCGGAGAAAGAGAAGTATATCTCGGAACTCACAGACAATGACCTCTATACGCAGGTGACGCTGAAGGATTGCGAGTTCGCTGTCCGGAAAGGCTCCCTGACCCCGGTCAACGATGCCTACACCCTCTCAAGCGGCAAGGGATTCATCTCCAAGTACCCTCGGCTAGTGCGGGACATCCAGGGCAGCACCATCTACACGTACACCAACACGACCTGCCCTTACCGCAGGGACGGAGTGAAACTTCCTTACGGATCCGGCACCCTTACCGGAGTCGTGGTGTCCGAGCTCTATCCGAACTATGTGTACGGGGACAATGACGATGACGACCTGTGCGGCAACATCGGACGCTACCAGATCCGCCATCAGGCATATTCAGACATCGCTTTCGACAAGGAAAGGACGTTCTCGAACATCCTTCTGGAGTTCAGGTACGCCGCTGGGTTCAGAAGCGAGGACGGAGTGTCGTATTTCCGCCCTACCGAGGGACAGGCCACGGCCCGTTTCCTCCATTCGACAGGCGCGGCCGTGACATATTGTCCGTCCACATTCAACTATATCGGCTGGACCGGAACATCGGCTGGAGTGGCTCCTTTCAAGAACCATAAGGGTGTGGACGCCTCGCTGGACGAGCCGCTTGGATATTCATTCGCCACCGGATATTATTTTGACTATTCCGGCACGAACAGTGACGGAAAGGGCAAGGTCGATTCGAGGAGCAAGAACAATTCCTACAACGGAGCTTCCGCGAAGATCTATGACGGCTGGATGTCAAAGGCTTGGTGGAACGACGCGACCGACAAGGCGGAGTCCTGGATAATCGAGTTCTCCACGAAGGATGTCACGGCGAGCCACGTTTCTATGCAGTTCACCTCGTACGGAGCCCAGACCGGAGCCACGGGCAAGACCCCGTATTCCTGGACGGCGTACTGGTCTGAGACCGGGGATCTGTCCGATGACGCGGCCTGGCACAAGATCGCTGACTATGTGGTTCCGGACGGAGTCGTGAACGGTCAGGAGAGGGATTGGCAGCTGCCGGCGTTCAAGCAGTATGACTTCGCTCTTCCGCTGGAGATCCTTGGCAAGGAGAAGGTGTTCATCCGCCTCAGGCCTTCAAGCAAGGACACCAACACCGGCTATTTCGGCGAAGGCAGCATCGCTGACGGCTCCGACTCGGGAAATGGTATTGATTATTTCGCCATAAGATACAATTAGAGCAATGAAAAGAATATTATCGATAATGATGCTGGCCACCGCCCTCGCTTCCTGCGGGAAGACGGAGGCCGACAAGCCCGAGACCGAGATCTCCGAACAGCCGCAGGCGGGACGGACGGAGATAAAGGTGATGTCATCCAATGTCAGGAACGGATCGGAGGATTCGGGGATCAAGCTTTGGTCCTACAGGAAAAACGCCTATTTGTCGATGCTCAGCGATATCCAGCCGGACATCATCGGCTTGCAGGAGGCCAAGAAGCACACCCTGAAGGATCTCGCTGTCGCCACTGAATATGAGATTTACAATGTCTATGAATATGACGGATCGAATCCGACTGTAGTCAACGACCATCTTCCGCTGAACGCCATAATGTTCCGCAAGTCCCTTTTCGAGAGACTGGACGCCGGGGTGTTCTACTACAATGAGGAGGATCATCTGAAGCCTGTGCACTACCCGTGCGGGGCTTCCGGATGGCAGGTCAGAGGCTGCGTGTGGGTGAAGCTGAAGGTCAAGGCCACAGGCAGGACAGTGTATTTCTTCGACACCCACTACACCCACGATCCCGAGATTATGGACGCTGACGGGAACAAGATATTCAACATCGAGCCTCGCCGCAAGGCCTCCGAGATCCTTGTGGGCGAGATCGAGGCGAAGGTGAAAGGCGGGAACGCCGCCGTGTTCGTCACCGGGGATTTGAACTGCGCCAGGTCGGACGGTGCCACCAGAAACGGCCCGAGGAGCCTTGAGCCGCTCGTTGAATATATGTGGTCGGCCAGAGAGGACGCCAAGTACTATGACGGGGCAATCAGCTTCAACGGATTCGATCCGGACTACGACAAGGCCAGCGGCAACATCGACCACATCTTCTACCGTGGAGCCGAGGCTCAGGAGTTCATCACTGTCAACGGTCACGACTATGGGGTCTATTTCATCTCGGACCACTATCCTGTAACCTGCACATTTATACTTTAGAATGAAGAGAATATTATTGTTTTTCGCACTGCTTTCGGTGGCCGCTGGCTTGTCCGCGGCCCCGAAGGCTTTCACTCTGAAATCCCCTGACGGGCGGATGAAGGTTGAGATCTCCACGGACGGAGGGATCCGTTACAGTCTGACCCACGATGATGTCCTTCTGCTGGAGAACTCAGGCCTGTCGATGTCTCTGACGGACGGTACCGTTTACGGCGGACCGGAATCCAAACTTAGGCGCGCGAGAATCGGTTCCGCCAACCGAACCGTGAAGGCCGTGGCCTACAAGAAGGCCGAGGTAAGGGAGAACTACAACGAGCTGACCCTTGAATATCGTGGCTTCAAGGTCATATTCAGGGCTTATGATGACGCTTGCGCCTACAGGTTTGTCTCCTTGTCCGACAAGCCTTTCATTGTGAAGGACGAGCAGGCGGACTTCCGCTTCCCGGAGGACAAGACGGCTTATATTCCTTATATTCATAAAAAATGGAAAGGATCGTTGGAAGAGATACTGGAGAATGACTTCCAGTGCCCATACACGCACTCGCTCCTTTCCGAGTGGAACGAGCGCTACAGCATCGCACCGCTTCTGGTGGAATGCCCTGAGGGCAAGAAGGTTGTGATCACCGAAGCGGATCTGATGAACTATCCCGGAATGTTCCTTTACAACTATAAGAAGGGCAACGGGGAGACATTGAGCGGGTATTTCGCCCGTGTGCCGGACAAGACCGAGATCGGCGGTCACAATATGGTGCAGGAAAAGATAGATTCGAGGAAGAATTATATCGCTGAATGCCAACCTTTTGAAAAGTTCCCTTGGAGGGTTGTGGCCGTCTCGTCGTCCGATAAGGAACTGACCGATTCGGACATCGTCTGGAAACTCGCCACCCCTGCCGCCGACACTGACTGGTCCTGGGTGCGTCCCGGCAAGGTGGCTTGGGACTGGTGGAACGCCTGGAACATCAAGGGCGTGGACTTCGAGGCCGGAGTCAACAACGACACCTACAAGTACTACATCGACTTCGCCGCCGCGAACCACATTGAATATGTCATCCTCGACGAAGGCTGGGCGGTCAAGTACGCCAACGACCTGAATCAGGTCGTCCCGGAGATTGATCTTGAGGAGCTTGTCGCTTACGGCAGGGAAAGGGGAGTCGGCATAATCCTTTGGGCCGGCTACTGGCCTTTCGCGAAGGATATGGAGAACGTCTGCCGCCATTTCTCCGAGATGGGGATCAAGGGATTCAAGGTGGATTTTATGAACCGTGACGACCAGCCGATGGTGGATTGGTACAGGAGGGCCGCCGAGATGTGCGCCAAGTACCATCTTCTGATGAACTTTCACGGAGCATACAAGCCGACCGGACTTCAGCGCACCTATCCGAACGTGGTCAATTTCGAGGGCGTTCATGGTCTGGAGCAGATGAAGTGGAGCGATCCTTCGGTCGATCAGGTCACCTACGATGTGACGATCCCGTTCATCCGGATGCTGGCCGGCCCGATGGACTACACCCAGGGAGCGATGCGGAACGCCACCAAGAAGAACTACAAGCCGATCCGCACCGAACCGATGAGCCAAGGCACACGCTGCCGCCAACTTGCTGAATATGTTGTCTTTGAGTCTCCTCTGAATATGATGTGCGACTCTCCGACCAACTATATGGCCGAGCAGGAGTGCACCGATTTCATCGCCGCCATCCCTACCGTCTGGGACGAGACCGTCGCTCTGGACGGAAAGGTCGCTGAATATGTGGTTATGGCAAGACGCAAAGGCTGTACGTGGTATGTCGGCGCGATGGCCGGCTGGGACGGCCGCGAGATGGAGATCGACCTCGGGTTCCTGCCTGAGGGGGAATATTCAATGACAGTTTTCCGTGACGGAGTCAACGCCCACAGGATAGCTTCCGACTACAGGAAGGTGACGATGGCTGTGCCTTCGGACAGAAAAATGAAAATCAAGATGGCCCCTGGCGGTGGCTGGGCTGCGGTCATCACTCGAAAAAATCAATAGCGATGAATATTTTTGCGCGTGGAATCATCACAGCGTCGGCCATGGTGCTTGGCGCCGGCTCGCTGAACGCCCAGGATTTTATCCTTCAGGCTCACAGAGGACTTTCTGACAAATTTCCGGAGAACACCTCGCTTGCTTTCTTCGAGGCCGCCAAGATTCCGGTCTATAAAGGTATGGAGACGGACGTGGCCATGACCAAGGACGGAGTCCTGGTCTGTATGCACGACAGGAAACTTGACCGTACGACAAACGGAACCGACTCACTTTCCAAGTACACCATGAAAGAGTTGCAGGAACTGTGGATTGACGGAGGGTACGGATGGAACGAGAAGTACAAGGAGACGCTCAGGATCCCTACGTTCGAGACCTATCTTGAGGCCTGCAAGCTTGGCGGATTCACTCCGTACGTGGAACTCAAGTGGGTTGAGGGCGAAGGCGTCAGAAAGACGATCAAGGCTCTTCACGACTTCGGCTTCGACGGGAACTATGTGCTGACATCATTCAGGTGGGACAACATTCTTACGGCATCGACGATGACAGACGCTCCGCTTGAGTTTATGAAGGGCAGGTTCTCCAAGGAGATGATCGACACTTGCGCCGCCAAGGTCAAGAATCTGGTGATCAGACCGAAATCCACAAATGTGACGCAGGAACTTGTGGATTACTGCCATTCAAAAGGAATCCCGGTCGAGTGCTACGGAATCCCTGTCGGGAATGGTGAGCTTGTCAAGAAACTGATCTCGATGGGAGTGCGAGGCGGCACCTGCAATGATTGGGAAGGCCTCGGTCTGGACGGTAACCTTGGCACTCAGACCTATCCTCGGTGGCTCGATTCCGCTGCCATCTACCACATCTACCCTTCGTCTTTCAAGGACAGCGATGGTGACGGCTATGGCGACCTGGAGGGAATCCGCTCGAAGTTGGATTATGTCAAGGATCTGGGATTCAATACGATCTGGATCAGTCCGGTGTTCTGCAGCGAGTTCGAGGACGGTGGCTATGACATCACCGACTACTATAAGATAGACCCGCGTTTCGGCACGAACTCTGATCTGGTAAGACTCGTTGAGGATGCACATTCCAAAGGAATCAAGGTCTGTCTGGATCTGGTTGCCGGCCACACCTCGGACAAGCATCCGTGGTTTGTCGAGTCTGCTGGTGGGGACAGGAACGGACACTATGCTGACTACTACCTTTGGACAGACGCGGACAAGAGTGCGGTCCGCAAGTCCGAGAAAAAGAAATGGGTCGCCAAGGAATATCCGCGCGGCAAGATGTACATGAAGAACTACTACGACGTGCAGCCGGCTCTGAACTACGGTTATCTGTCTCCTGATCCGTCCAAGCCTTGGGAGCAGTCCTACGACGCACCGGGGCCGAGGATGGTCAGACAGGAACTCAAGAACATCATAGCGTTCTGGTTCGACAAGGGAGTTGACGGCTTCCGCTGCGATCTCGCCTGGTCTTTGGTCAAGGGGGATGACAAGGAGTTCAACGGAGTCCGCAGACTTTGGAATGAAATCTTCTCATGGACCGCCGCGAACTATCCGGACAGGATATTCCTTTCCGAGTGGTCCAGCCCTGTGGAATCAATCTCCTGCGGGTTTGACATTGACATCATCCGCCACAACGGATGTGGAACGACAATGTACCGTGATCTGGTTTACAACACGGAACGTGGCGCCGACCGTGAGACAAGAATATACCCACCCAAGGATTGCTGGTTCGACAAGTCCGGAAAGGGACAGATCGCGTCGTTCGTGGTGCCTTTCGAGGAGATGTACCGTAAGACCCTCGGCCACGGATTCCCGTGCATGCCGACATCCAGCCACGACACTTGGAGGATGAACCGCAACCAGAGATCCACGCCAGAGGAGTTGAAGGTGATGATGACATTCTTCCTGACAATGCCTTGGGTGCCGATCGTCTATTACGGAGAGGAGATCGGGATGAGGTCTATGGACGGTGTTCCGGCCGTTGAGGGAAGCCGTGACAGGTCGGCGGAAAGAACTCCGATGCAGTGGTCCGACGGCCCGACCGCAGGATTCTCCACCTGTGATCCGTCTAAGCTTTACCTGCCTGTGGACGTGAGCCCTTCGAGGCCGACGGTCGAGAAAGAGATCAATGATCCCGCGTCAATATATTCGTGGACAAAAGGTCTGCTGGCGCTCCGTGCCTCCGTTCCCGCTTTGGGAAACACCGGTGGCTGGAAATATACCAGTGACCCTCAGTTGCCTTATCCAGCTGTGTATGAAAGGTTTTCTGATGATGGGAAATATCTTGTGATCATCAACCCTCGTTCCGAGAAGGCTTCCGCCGAGGTCTCCGGCTACAAGAAACTGGAGGTGGTTTATGGGGATCCTAAGGCGCTTTCCGTCAAGAAGGTTTCCGGCGGACTCTCCCTCAGGATCAAAGGCGTTAGTTCCGTAATCTGCAAAGTGACCGAGTAAATGAAAAAGATAAAACTGGGACTGTTCCCGAAAGTTCTGATAGCGATAGCGTTGGGTTCCCTGCTCGGACTCATCGCTCCGGATGTGCTCGTGCGCATCCTCAAGACATTCAACGTCCTGTTCGCCCAGATCCTCAAGTTCATCGTACCCCTTCTGGTGCTGGGGCTTGTGACCCCTTCCGTGGCGAACCTCGGAAAGGGAGCCGGGAAGATGCTGATAGCCGTTATGGTGATCTCCTATCTCTCCACGGTAGGCGCCGGCCTGTTCTCATACGGCTGCGCCACCGAACTCTTTCCGCATTACCTTCAGGTAGGCGAGATCTCGACATCGGCCGTGGACGGCAAGTCTTTCGAGCCGTACATCAACCTGAAGATTCCTCCGGTCTGCGACATCCTGACGGCTCTGCTTCTGTCCTTTATGGTGGGAGTCGGAATCATATTCACAGGTGCCAACGGACTGAAGAAAGGCTTTGATGAGTTCGGGGAGATCGTGAAACTCACCATCGAGAAGGTGATCATCCCGCTTCTGCCGTTCTACATCTTCACTATGATGTGCGAGATGAGCGCCTCCGGCAAGCTGGCCGCCGTGATGGGCTCGGGAGTCAAGGTGATCGGAACAGGAGTTGTCCTGTCGATCTGCTATCTGGTCCTCCAGTACATCATCGCCGGCGCGGTCGCCGGAAAGAACCCTTTCAAATGCCTCTGGAACATCATCCCGGCTTATCTGACGGGATTCTCAATCTGCTCCAGCTCGGCTGTGATTCCGGTGACCCTTGACTGCGCCATAAAGAACGGCACCCGCAAGGACATCGCTGATTTCGTCGTGCCTCTTTGCTCCACCGTCCATATGTGCGGATCGACCATCAAGTTGACCGTCACCTCGGTGGCTGTGGCCTATATGTGCGGAATCGACATATCGTTCGGCCTGTTTATGAACTTTGTCCTGCTTCAGGCCATCGCCGCTGTCGCCGCTCCGGGAGTGATGGGTGGTGTCCTTATGGCTTCCGTGGGCCTTCTGGAGTCGGTCCTTGGCTTCACTCCGGACCAGTGCGCCTTGATGATGACCATCTATCTTGCCCTTGACGGTTACGGTCCTGCCTGCAACGTCAGCGGTGACGCTGCCATAGCGCTTGTGATAGATAAGTTCTTTGTAGGCAAAAAGGAATAGTTTCCGGCTCCAGTGCCGGTTTTATGCAAGTGTGAATTTTTAACAGATTATAGCGGTTTCTAAGTCTGAAAATGACTATATTTGTCTTCCGTACAGAAGAAGACAAGATGCCGGCACTAAAGAAAATAGTCGTCCAGAATTTCAGGAACATAGCGTTTCAGGAATTGTCTTTCTCTCCCAACATCAATTGCATCTCAGGCAATAACGGGGAGGGGAAGACAAATCTTATGGATGCCGTCTGGTACCTTTCGATGACCAAAAGCGCATTCGCCTCGTCAGACAGGTTCAACTTCCGGCACGGCACCGACGCGTTCGCGGTCTCAGGGACATATTCAATGAATATGGGGCCGGACGCGCGGTTCTCGGTGCAGGTGGACGGCAAGGGCGAGAAGAAGGTCCGGAGGGACGACAAGGCATATTCGAAGATCTCCGAGCACATCGGGGTGCTGCCGATAGTGATGGTCTCACCGTCAGATACTTCCCTCGTCAGCGAGAGCGGTGACGACAGGCGGCGGTTCGTCAATTCGGTGCTGTCGCAGATGGACCGGGAATATCTCGCCGCGATGCAGCAGTACAACCGTTTCCTTTTCCAGCGCAACAAGATGCTCAAGGACGGAACCTTCGACGAGTCGCTTCTGGACGTGTTCGACGAAAGGATGAATGAATATGCCGGTGTGATTCACGGCAAGAGGGACGCTTTTGTCAAGGACCTTCTACCGTTGGTGGCCGAGCATTACGCAACGCTTTCAGGTGGCCGCGAGACTGTGTCGATTGACTATAGGTCGGACTTGAGGAAAGGCTCGCTGGTCGAGCTGCTGAAGGCTTCCCGGGAGAAAGACAGGATATTCAAATACACCACCGCAGGGATTCAGAGGGATGATTTCCTTTTTGAGATGAACGGCTTTCCGATCAGGCGTTGCGGCTCGCAGGGACAGCAGAAGTCGTTTCTGGTCTCCTTGAAGTTCGCCCAGTACGAGCTTATGAAGCGCAGGTACGGCTTCCCGCCGATGCTGCTGCTGGATGATGTGTTCGACAAACTGGATATGAGCAGAATCTCGAATCTGCTTGGGATGGTCGCCGGGAGCGACTTCGGCCAGATATTCATAACAGACAGCAACAAGGTCAGGATGTCGGGGATTGTGGACGGTTTGACCGCGGACAGGGCTTATTTCGAGGCTGTCGGGGGAGAGTTCAGGGAGATTTGACGATGGCGGAGTTTCAGAAGATAAAAGGCACGCCCCGCAAGGAGGCTCTGGGGATGGAACAGCTTATCCCTATGTACATCAGGGCTTTGAAGCTGAGCGCCGGGCTCAATACCCAGCGGGTTTTCGCCGCCTGGGACGCAGTGTCGGGTGTCGCCGGCCAGACGCTTCGGAAATTCTATAGGGACGGGAAACTTTACGTGACGATCTCGTCCTCGATGCTGCGGAGCCATCTGGAGTTCCAGAAGCCGGCCTTGGTCCAGGCGATGAACCAGTTTCTGGAGAAGGACGAGCTGTTCGTCAAGGACTACGACAAGGTCGGGTTCGTCAAGGAGTTGATTCTTAAATGATTTTTGTATAAGGTTATGGACAGCAAGATCAGGATCATAATCGATCAGGCGATTCCGTTCATCGAAGGTGTTCTGGAACCGTATGCGGATGTCATCTATAAGGAAGGCAGGGCCATCTCGCGCGAGGATGCGATGAACGCCGACGCTCTGATCATCAGGACCAGGACCAAGTGTGACGCGTCGTTGCTCGAAGGCACTCCGGTGAAGTTCATTGCCACGGCGACAATCGGGATGGATCACATAGACCTTCCGTACTGCAACGAGAAAGGGATCGTGGCCCGGAACTCGGCCGGCTGCAATGCCGGAGGGGTGATGAACTATGTTTTCTCTGCTCTTTACGGTGTGGCCGCACGCAAGGCGATCCGTCTGGAAGGCGGCAAACTTGGAATCGTAGGTGTCGGCAATGTCGGCCGCAGGGTTGACTCGGTCGCCGGATCTTTGGGTTTCAAGGTTCTGAAGAACGACCCGCCCAGGATGGCCGAGGAAGGGATGGAAGGTTTCTGCACTCTGGACTATCTGTTGACCAACGCTGACATAGTGACCTTGCACGTGCCCCTTAACGAGACGACAAGAGGAATGGCGAACGATGAGTTCTTCGCGATGATGAGGCCCGGAGCCATATTCATCAACGCTTCCCGTGGAGAGGTCGTGGATGAGGCGGCGTTGAAGCGGGCTATCCCGAAACTGGGTCCTGTGATCATCGACACCTGGAACAACGAACCGAACATCGACCTTGAGCTTCTGAATATGGTTGACATCGCCACCCCTCACATCGCCGGCTATTCCTACCAAGGCAAGCAGAACGGCACCATGATGGCCGTCCGTGCCCTTGCGCGCTTCTTCGGCATCGAGCCGCTGTACGATTTCTTTCCCAAGACGGAAATCATCGACCTTGAGTCAATCCGCCTTGACCTGAAAGGCAAGTCCCAAGGTGAGGTCGCATCCGTACTCCAGTACAACTACCCGATCTTCACCGACGACTTCATCTTCCGTATGGCTCCCGAAACATTCGAGTCCCTCCGCTCCAACTATCAGTACCGCCGCGAGTTCTATATCTTCTGATCCCAACGCCTCCCCATGCATGCCCATGCATGCCCATGCGTCCCCATGCATCTATCATGCTTTCCCTTGCCTCCCATGCGCCCATGCGTCTATCATGCTTTCCCTTGCCTCCCATGCATGCCCATGCGAGTGGATCTCCTTCTTTATACGTATCGCTTTTATACGAATCGCTTTCAGCCCAACCCTGAACAGAACACCATAGAATAAGGAATATGCTGAAAAACCTATGGCTTACCCGAAGAGTTTTTCAGCATATCCATTGTTTGGCGGCACTCAGTGGCCGTTTGCCCTGAAGGCGTTTCGTAAAGTTGATGTCGCGGGTGTTATTCATGACATCGGTCACTTTGGCACCGCTTATTCCGGAATATATCTTGTCTTGCTTTTTGTTCCGTTAATAGCTTATGTCTAGTGACCGGGCCTTTGTGGTCGCAGAGCCTGCCGAAGTGCTAGAGGCCGATTCTCCGGCCGTAATGTTGATGATAATTGAGCCAATACATTGTGCCAGACTTGCCTTTGTGTAAGAGACAAGCGAAACCGTAGAGTGAATAGTCATAAAAGAATTTTTTTATGTGAATAAACAAATTCTATATTGATGGTAAGAATAGCACTGTTTCTATAAAAAACAGAAAAACTTCTGCTATGTTTTTTATGATTCATTGTGAACCCGTGATTTTTGTCCTATGTTTGCCCTATGATCAACATTTGAACCTTTAATCATATTATAAATATGGATAACAATAGTAATCAATGTAATAGATCAGAAACCGAGGCGACCGCCCCGATACAGTCCGGTTGGGTTGACAAACCTGTTGAGGGCTATGCACACATCTATTCCGACGGGACGAATGTCAGCATGCTCTTTGAATCACGTGAGGACTATATTTGGGGAATGAATGTTATAGCCGTGACAGCGTATCAATGCGGCATCGTGATTCTGACCTTGCAAGTGATGGGCACTCATTTCCATCTTATCGCAAAGGGAAGTCTTCAAGACTGTGATAGGTTCGCGCGTTCAATCGCAATGAAACATGAGTCGTTCCTTTCACGCACAAAAAGATGTCACGCGGTAACTGGAAAGATACGAGTGAGTAACGATCCCATATTCACGGAGAATGAATTGAAGACAAAGTTTATGTATGTCTATAGGAATGCGATCGCAGCCGGCTTCCCATTGGCACCTTGGGCATATGAATGGGGCCCCGGAGATATCTATTTCGTGGATCATAACCGTTTCGCGAAGCGAGGAAAAAGAATAAGTGAATATCCTGTCTTGACCCGCCGATCGATGTTCCACACATTGACGTCTCTGCCTGAGGACTGGCTCTGTGATGCCGAAGGAATGCTCCAACCCCATTCTTATGTCGATTGGAAATCTGTCGAGGCCTTGTTCAGAACCCCACGGGCCTTCATTGCCTTTATGAGTCAGAAGAAGGACATCGAATCAGCCATTGATCGAGAATGCACCTCGTTGAGTGCGATGCATAAGGCTTCCGAGACCGAACTCCGAAGGGAAGCGAAGACGATCTGCAATGCCCTATGGAATGTGCCAGCCGTCTCAAAAGCCAGTGTGGAACAAAGAGTCGCTGTCGCCCGGAAACTATGGGCGGACAGGCGAACCTACTCATTGTCAGTTCTGAGCCGTGTCACTATGCTTGACAAGAATATCCTTGAGTCCATCTTTGGCAAAGCCCGCTGATGATTATTCATTCCGTCCACTGATGAGCGATCGTGAAAATAAGCGGATTATAAAACATCATAGTTTTGTTTTTACTGCAGAACCCTGTCCACGCTTTTTACGAATCGCCTTCAGCCCAACCCTGAACTGAATGCCGTAGGATAAGGAATATGCTGAAAAACCTGTGGCTTACCCCAAGAGTTTTTCAGCATATTCCATGTTTGGCGGCACTCAGTGGCCGTTTGCCCTGAAGGCGTTTCGTAAAGTTGAGGTGCGGCCGAGCGGTGGGTGCTATTTATCACATAGGCCACTTCGACAGGCTCAGTGACCGGATGTTAGAACCCGGATCTTTTATGTCGGGTCTTGCCTTGCAGGTCGCTGAGCCTGCCGAAGCGACTAAACAGAACGGCCACCGGGCTCGTTGACGTGACTGAACAAGCTCAGTGGCCAGGCGTAGGAGAAATTGGTCAATTTGTTAGCGGTGGGGCTAATACCGGATGGAGCCGATGCCGGCGCGGTCGGAACGGACGTTGTCGGCTTTCAGGGATTCGGCATCGATGACACCTACTCCGTTCAGCTTGTAGGTGGCGTTGCCGGTCTTGCCGCCGAGGGTGATCTTGCCGGCCCCGCGGATGATGGCGGTGGCGGTCTTGGATTCGATTCCCTGGACTTCCACCTTGCCGGCCCCGTTCATCTCGACGCTGAGATCCTTGGCCTTGGCACCGTCCAGATTGACCTTGCCGGCTCCGGAGGTCATTATCTCAATCGAGTTCTTGGCGGACAGGTCATTGATCTCAACGCTACCCGCTCCGGACGACCTGATCTTCAGGGATTCGGTCTTGATGCCGCTCTCGCAGGTGAAACTGCCGGATCCCGACAACTCCACGTAGGTCAGATGCTTGGTGCGGACCTTGACCTCGATCGGAGGCAGAGTATAGCTCTTGCCGTCTTTCAGATTAAGCTTCAGAACCAGCATACCGTCATCATTCTTGACATCCAGACACTCGAACACCTTGTCCTTCGCCTTGACCGAAACATCGGTCTCACCCGATGTCTGCTCATAGACGACACTGAACAGGCCGTTGGCGTCGATAGACGAGATTGTGCCTACATCGTAGGTCTTGGTCTTGTAGTCATCGTCATCGTCATCATTGGCGTTGATGGTTCCGGCATTCAAAAAGCCGGCGGATGTGAGGCCGAGCGTCGCCACGGCTACAATGTGGAATAATGTCTTTCGCATATTCATTGAAATTAGTTACTTTATTTCCGGTTACTGGTTGATTGTAATGTCTCCGCTGCCACTGTTTCTCTGAGTGCTTACATTCTTGGCTTTCAGTTCGCTGGCGTCTATGTCACCGGAACCTGACTTGTGGAATGTGACCGAATCGGCCTTTCCGGAAAGTGTCGCGTCTCCCGAACCAGTTGACGTTACAGATAATGTGCCAATGTTCAGATCGTTGTACTCTCCGTCTCCTGAACCTTTCTTGTTAATGACCATCTCTCCGGCGGTGATGTGCTTTAACTCGTGGTCACCGCTTCCGGTCCCCTGGACTGTCAGCTTCCCGGTAATGTCAAGATTGAACGCCTTGAGGTCTCCAGAGCCGACAGTCTCGATGATCAGTGAATCACCCTTGTAGTCAGAGATTCGCATATTACAGGATTTTGCAGAGGTGATTTCGGTCAAAGACGGGGCATAGACCCGAATTTGAATCGGGCCGAAGATTCTTGCGGTCTTATCGGTGAGCCCAACCGTCAGGACCCCATTTTCATTTGTCACGCGGATTGAGTCGGTCATCATCTCGTAAGAGATCACTTCAACCTTGAACTCGTTCTCGGTCTGGATGACCAACACGTCATCGATGCCACCTTTGTTGCATACCGAATGGAACTCACCTGGATTGTAGGTCACGGTGTCAACTTCTCCTTCAGCAGTGTGCATACTGTATCGCATATCATATTTGAGCTGCTTTTTCGCATCATCACTGATCCTGAAATAGCAGGATGACAGTCCAGCCGCCATAAAGACCAGCGCCGCGGCGGTCAGGATATTCTTTAATAACTTCATAATATTCATAAATTTAGATTACCCAATTGTTTTTGTCAAGCAGCTCCTTCGGGTCGAGTCCGAGCAGTTCCATCTTCTTGAGGAAGGCTGGCAGTTCGACTTCCAGAAACTCCTTTCTGTCGTTCTCCAGCACGATGTCCTTTGCCCGTTCGCCGATGAAGTAGCCGATGCCGCGCTTGTTGTAGATGATGCCCTCGTTGGTGAGCTTCTCGTAGGTGCGCATCACCGTGTTGGGGTTCACGCCTATAGAGGCTCCATATTCCCTGACGGACTGGATCCTGTCATCGGCCTTCAACTCGCCGGAGAGGATCTTCTCGCAGATTATGTCGCTGATCTGTAGATAGATCGCCTTGTTTGAATTGAATTCCATAGTCAAAGATCATTAATGTTGAAGCCTTTTGATCCTGAACCAGGACCAAGTCCCGCAGATGGCCAGAATCAGCAGAAGCCATAAGTTTATGAAGGCGTTCAGCCATAAGTCAAGGTTGTCAGCATGCCGGATTGTCCAGTCATTTAACCAGTTTCCCCACCATTCGAGGTCAGCGTTGGTGATGAAGACGCTTAACAGGCCGGAAAACACCATTTGAAGCGCAAAGAGCACAAGCACGGTGCCCACAACCTTCCATTTCTTGAAGATCAAGCCTCCGAGCAGGAACACGATCGCGTTTCCCACAATGGTGGAGGCCAGAATCCAGAGGCCGTTGGCAGGGATCACAAAGTCTGATGAACCGATCTCCTTGTTGATTCTGAATGACATAAGCGAATCACCGCAGGACTTGTCGAGCAGGCAGACAAAAGCGTCGCTGAGAAAATAGACAACAACGTAAACGAGAGGGATGACTATCAGTGAGATCAACATCATTGACGTGAATTTCTCCAGTCTGGAAGCCGGCAGCATCAGCCATTCGGACCCTTTCGCCTTGTTGGTGATCTCACCATAGGCTCTGGACGGGAACAGCATCACTAAGATCGTTATCATCACGGCGGCCATCCCGAACCTTACCCAAATTGAGGGACCGTCGATGCTCATTCCAGAGAACAGCTTCATCAGGCCTCCGTCGAACAGCGCCGCGAAGAACATGTAGAGCATGTAGAAAATGACAGGGGACAGCGCGAAGATCAGCATCAGCATCCCGATGTTCTTCCACTGTCTCTTGAGGTCGTAAACGAAATATTTTCCGAACCTGCTTATTTTAAAAGTATTGTCCATATTCATTCCTCCTTATTTGTTGCTGAACATTCCTTTGATCAGTTCCTTGTTCTTGTGCACGGCATTGAAAAGGGCCTCGACATTGATCTTGCTGTCCTCGCCGGTCGTGTTATGGTAAACCTGGATGAATCCGCCCGGAAGCTGCTCGCTGTAAAGGGATTCCGGATGAAGCTACGTGCCGTAGTCGAAGTACAGTTTACTTGTGATCTCCTCCACCGAGGCGTTCAGCAGAACATCCTGACGGTCAAGGATTATGATCGGGTCGATGATGTTCTCCAGATCCCTCACCTGGTGGGTAGAGATCACGATTGTGGAATCATCGGAAGTGTATTTCATAATCGCGCTGCGGAACTGCGTCTTTGAAGGAATGTCCAGACCGTTTGTCGGCTCATCCATGAATATGTACTTGCAGCCGCAGGCCAGCGCTAAAGAAATATAAGTCTTCTTCAACTGTCCGGCGGACATCTGGTTCATCTTCTTGGCCGGGTCGTTCTCGAACTCCTTCATGATCTCAAGGAACTTGGAATGGTCGTAGTCCGGCCAGAAGGCACCTCTTTCCTTTGCGAAGCACTCCGCCTTCATCGCTACAGGAAGGACCTCGTCCGGAAGGTAGAACTGGTTCTGGAGCAAGGTAGGGGTGCGGTCGAAAGGATTCTCCCCATCGGTGGTGATGCTGCCGGAGCAAACTTTCTTCAGGCCGCACAGAAGTGTCAGCAGGGTCGTCTTGCCGACTCCATTCTCGCCCAGAAGACCGTAGATACGGCCTTCCTCAAGCGTTGTCGTTATGCTTTTCAGGATGGGCGTCTTGCCGTAGCTGAAAGCCAGATCTTTGATTTCAATCATATCTTGTTAGTGTAATAGTTTATTAATACACTGCAAAGATAATGATGTTTTTTGAATATCAAAAGATTTTTTGGATGTTTTTAAGTTTCGACTCCCGCCATTCGGTAGGCGTGCATCCGACTACTTCCCTGAACTGCCGTCTGAAGTTGGATTTGTCGCTGAAACCCACGACATAGCCAATGTGACGTACAGGAGCCTCAGGATGCTCCAGAAGGAGCTTTTTCGCGTCTTCGATTCTGATCTCTTTCCTCCATGTGAGGAACTTTTTATTGAGTATGCGGGAGCAATAGAACGATAGCTCTTGATTTGTCAAGTCAAGTTCATCGAGGATTTCTTCCATAGAGTCGTAGCACTCATGATGCTTGCCGTCCCTTACCCAACGGGCAAGGTGTTTTTCAACTTTCTCAAGAGTCTTTCTGGAATTGATTCTTCCTTGGATCGCGGCGAGTCTGTCGCCTCTGATTCTGCGCAGCCGCTTGGATATAGCCGCGATAAGGGGATTCCCTTTGCTGGAATTTCCTTTCATTTTGCTTTGGTCGGTTGGAAGGAACGAAAACCGTTTGCGTTCCTCTGGTTTGTGGTTACAAAAGCAATCCTTAAAGGATTAACTACAATTCTTAATGAATATAAAAAAGGTGATGACCTTGGTTAGATGGCCATCACCTTCATAAAAGTCAGCGATGGACTACCAGCCCAGCACGTAGGCGAAAATCAGCGGCGCCACGATTGTCGCGTCACTCTCCACGATGAAGCGCGGAGTGGTAGGGGACAGCTTGCCCCAGGTGATCTTCTCGTTAGGAACGGCTCCTGAATATGAACCGTAGGATGTGGTGCTGTCGGAGATCTGGCAGAAATATGACCAAAGCGGTGTGCCCTTCCATCCGAGATCCTGCTCCATCATAGGAACGACGCAGATAGGGAAGTCACCGGCGGTGCCGCCACCGATCTGGAAGAATCCGACACCGGCTCCCGTGGCGTTGGCCTTGTACCAGTCAACGAGGAACATCATCACCTCGACGCCTGTCTTCACGAGGTCGGTAGGAAACTCGCCGCGGATGCAGTGGGCTGTGAATATGTTACCGGTTGTGCAGTCCTCCCAGGCCGGGCAGATGATCGGAATATTCTTCTCGCAGGCAGCCATTACCCAGCTGTCCTTAGGGTCGATCTCATAGTACTGCTCCAGAACGCCGCTGCGGAGAAGCTGGTAGATATATTCATAAGGGAAATACCTTTTTCCTTCATTCTTCGCCTTTGTCCACACATCGACGAGCGCGCCCTCAAGACGGCGGAAAGCCTCCTCCTCAGGAATGCAGGTGTCGGTCACACGGTTGTAGTGGTTCTCAAGCAGCTCCTGCTCCTGCTGAGGAGTGAGGTCGCGGTAGCCCGGAATCCTGTAATAGTGTGAGTGGGCGACAAGGTTCATGATGTCCTCCTCGAGGTTGTTGGCTGAGCAGCAGACGAACGAGAACTTGTCCTGACGGATCATCTCCGCGAGGGAAAGTCCGATTTCAGCGGTACTCATCGCACCGGCCATAGCAAGGAACATCTTTCCACCCTTGTCGAGAAGGTCACAATAGGCCTTCGCGGCGTCAACCACGCACGCCGAGTTGAAGTGGCGGTAGTTGTGGGTGATGAATTGTGAAATAGGTCCTTTTTCCATTTTTTGTCCTAATGTTAAAAGTGTTTTTTTCTAATGCTATCTCGTGTCAGAAAAACCCTCTGAACGTACAATAGTATGCGAATTTAGAAATTTTAGATTACTTTTGCAATTGTTTTGGTTTTGAACAGGTTTTATTCTTCATGAATATTTGCCAGACAAGAAACTGTTTTGAGGTTACTTAGTAAGCGTTAAAAAATAAGTTGGTAAAGATTTGGCGGTATTTTCGAGGATAGATGTCTTTTGGAAGGAGGAGTGTGCCGGTGGCACATGACTGATGAGGAAAGACATATAGACCGAAAAGACAATCAAAGATTACCAAGTTATTTTTTAAGGATTACTTAAGAAGTGATTTTCCGAATATGCTAAAGATAGGCGATTACGAATCATTCAGCAAGGTGGCCACACCTTTCTATTATTATGACATTGATCTTTTCCAGAACACGGCTGACAAGGTCGCGAAACTTTCCGCACATTACGGAATCCATGCCCATTATTCCATCAAGGCCAATTCGGACAGGCGTCTGAATGATATCCTGAGTTCCAAGGGATTCGGAGCCGACTGTGTCAGCGGGGATGAGATAGAGTTCGCGGTCGGTTGCGGCTACGATCCGAAACAGATTTTCTTCGCAGGTGTCGGCAAGACCGACCGTGAGATCTTCCAGGCCTTCCAGGCCGGGATCGGGGCATTCGTGGTCGAGTCGCTGGAGGAGATCGGAATCATCAGCGCTTTGGCTCGTAGGCTGGACCGCAAGGCTTCAATCAGCCTCAGGATCAATCCGAATATAGACGCTCACACGCACCAGTACATCACCACCGGTCTCTATGAGGACAAGTTCGGCCTATCAGACAGGAGTTTCGACGGGGCGGTTGAGATGTTGAAGTCAGATCCCGCCCTTGATTTCTTCGGGCTCCAGTTCCACATTGGCTCCCAGATTCTGGATGTCGAGAATGTCATCGGGCTTGAGTGCGCCAAGGTTAACGAGATTGTCTCAGTGTTTGAGTCAAAGGGGTTGGTTGTCAGGAATATAGATTTAGGCGGCGGCCTTGGGGTCAATTATGACGACCCCGATTCGGATCCTATTGCTGATTTCGAGACCTGGTTCAGAACCATAGACAAGAAGCTTGCCCGCCGGCTTGACCAGACCGTCCACATTGAGCCGGGACGCTCCGTTGTGGCTCAGTGCGGATCTCTTGTCACCCAAGTTGTTTTTGTCAAGAAAGGGGAGAGCAGGAATTTCCTGATGGTGGACGCTGGGATGAATGATCTTATCCGTCCTGCCCTATACGGAGCGTTCCATAAGATCGAGAATATCACCGCTCATTATCAGGACGGGAATTCTCGTTCGGCAAGCATTTATGATGTGGTAGGTCCGGTCTGCGAGTCCGCTGACACTTTCGGCAAGGAACGTTCGTTGCCCGAGAGCCGCAGGGGAGACCTTATAGCCATCCGCAGCGCCGGTGCCTACGGTCAGGTGATGGCCTCGCACTACAACATGCGTCCGTTCGCCCCGGCTGTATATTCAGACCGCTTGCTTGAAGCCCCCCGCCGGAAGGATTATTTCCTTGGTTGATGAATATGCCATTAGCCGCGAATCAATAACCATCCGGTTCCTGAGCTTGCGGTTCCTGAGCTTGTCGAAGGGTCAAAGTGCCGGAGGATTTTATTCCCTGTATGGTTTGAGGTCGCTTCGACAGGCTCAGAGACCGGACATATTCCTACCTTCTGAAACCGCGGAGCTTTTGTGCGAGGTTTCCAGTCAGCGCGGTCTTCATCATCTTGCGGGTAGTCTCGAACTGCTTCAGAAGTTTGTTGACCTCGGCCACATTCGTGCCGCTTCCGTCCGCGATCCTCTTGCGGCGGCTTCCGTTGATGATCTCAGGATTGTCCCTCTCTTCAGGAGTCATGGACATGATGATGGCCTCTATTCCCTTGAACGCCTTGTCGTTGTCGATGTCGATGTCCTTGATGGCCTTGCCCAGCCCAGGGATCATCCCGGCCAGATCCTTGATGTTGCCCATCTTCTTGACCTGCTGGATCTGGTTGTAGAAGTCCATGAGACCGAACTTGTCCTTGGCCAGTTTCTTTCTGGTCTCCCTGGCCTGCTTCTCGTCAAACTGCTCCTGAGCCTTTTCGACGAGAGACACAACGTCACCCATTCCGAGGATTCTGTCGGCGATACGTCCCGGGTGGAACACATCCATCGCCTCCATCTTCTCTCCGGAGGAGATGAACTTGATCGGCTTTCCGGTGACGTACTTGATGGAAAGCGCGGCGCCGCCTCTGGTGTCACCGTCCATCTTCGTGAGTACAACACCGTCAAAATCAAGCCTTTCGTTGAAGACCTTGGCTGTCTCCACGGCATCCTGACCCGTCATGGCGTCCACCACGAAGAGGGATTCGGTCGGCTTGACGGCGCTGTGCAGCGCGGAGATCTCGTCCATAAGCTCCTGATCCACGGCAAGGCGGCCGGCGGTGTCGATGATGACCACTGAATATCCTTCCGCCTTGGCCTTGGCTATGGCGTTCTTGGCGATCCGGATCGGATCCTTCACACCTTCTTCCGTGTAGACCGGAACCTCGATCCCCTCACCGAGAACCTTCAACTGTTCGATGGCCGCCGGACGGAACGTGTCACATGCCGCAAGAAGCACCTTCATGCCTCTCTTGCTCTTGATGTTGTTGGCCAGTTTGGCCGAGAACGTGGTCTTACCGGAACCGTTGAGACCCGCCACCAGGACTATTCCAGGATTCCCCTTGATGTTGATGTCCTGCGATGCGCTGCCCATGAATTCGGCCAACTCGTCGTGGACGATTTTGACCATCATCTGCTGTGGCTTCACCGCCGTGAGGACATTCTGTCCCATGGCCTTGACCTTCACCCTGTCGCAGAAGTCCTTGGCCACGCGGAAGCTGACATCCGCGTCCAGCAGCGCCCTCCGGATGTCCTTCAGCGTCTCAGCGACATTGATCTCAGTGATCTTACCCTCACCCTTCAGAATCTTGAAGGATCTCTCAAGTCTCTCCTGTAAGTTATCGAACATATTCAGTAGCCAATTAATAGTAACTTACAAAGATAATCAATTCCATTGGAAGAATAAAATCACGAGCCCTAAGCGAATCTAATCTGCTTTCATGTTTCGTGATTTGTAAGACGTTAATAGTCAGTATATTCGATAATCTTGCCCGCCCGAATTGACTGTCGGTATTGTCTAATTAGTTTGAAATTAATTGATTACGTTGCGCGTTTTGACGATCGTGAGTTTTTGTTAAACGGGCACATTAACAACCATAAGTTAATACAAAACCTTTTAGTAAATGAAAAAGAATCGCACTTACAAGGTAAACGCCTTTCTCATGATGCTGCTCGCCGGCACGCTGTCATTCAGCGCCACGGCAGCCGCCAGTGAGTCCGGTTTACAGCCCGCGGCGGCCGCTCAGCAGCAGCCCGTCAAGGGAACGATCGTCGATGTCAACGGCAACCCGGTTCCGGGTGCAAGCGTGATGATCCCTGGCACAACCACGGGAACCGTCACCCAGGTTGACGGAACTTTCTCACTCAATGTCGCCGAAGGCACAAAGGTAGAAATCGGCTGCCTCGGCTACACCACAGTCACCACAACCGCCCGCAACGGCATGAAGGTAGTCCTCAAGGAAGACGCCATGATGCTGAGCGACGTCGTAGTCGTCGGCTACGGCACACAGAAGAAGGCCAACCTTACTGGTTCAGTCGCGACTGTTGATGTCAGCAAGACCCTTGAGGCAAGATCCACCGCTGACCTTGGCAAGGCTCTTCAGGGAGCTGTGCCGGGACTTACTGTCTTGAACACAAGCGGTAAGATCGGTGCCGAGCCGACCGTTGTAATCCGTGGTGTCGGAACCCTTTCCAACAGTGCCACATCGAAACCTCTCTATGTGGTTGACGGAGTTCCGATTGACAACATCTCTTACCTAAACACCCAGGACATAGAGAGCATCTCTGTCCTCAAGGATGCTTCCTCATCATCCATCTACGGAACGAGAGCCGCATTCGGTGTTGTCCTCATCACTACCAAATCCGCAAAGACAACGGAGAATATCCAAGTAAGCTACACCAACAACTTCGCATGGAGCCAGGCAACTGTCCTTCCTGACTATCCATCGGTGATGGAGCAGATCACCGGACTTAACCAGGTCAACGCCAGATATGGGCTTGAAAGCGAGCTCTTCGGCATGTACCTTGACAGTGACGCTTACATCAATGCTGTCAAGGCATGGCAGAACAAACATGGCGGCAAAGCCGGATACCGCGAGATGATTGAGGGCGATGACTACATTCCTGGTGTAGGATATGTAGCAGACTGGGATGTGGCCGGCATCATGTTCAACAACGCGGCCCCGTCACAGAACCATACCATCTCCGTGCAAGGTAACGTAGGCAAAACCAACTACTACATGTCTGTCGGCTACGACAGGGAACAGGGCCTTATGAACTTCAACCCTGACAAACTCAAGAAATACAATGCCACAGTCAATGTCTCCACACAAGTGAATGACTGGATTCAGATAGGAGCCAGAGTCAACTATGTCAACAAAGACTATGAAGATTGTTCGGACGCACTCCGCCAGGGAACATATCAGTACATGTGGCGTTGGGGATCATTCTTTGGACCTTGGGGCTACTTCAGCAACGGCCTTGACGGACGCAATGCCATCTCATACCGCAAGCAGTCCGGAGAAGGCTGGACAAAGACGGACAACCTGCGTATCGGTGGATTCACAAAAATCAACATCCTCAAGGGGCTGACACTGAACGCCGACTACACATACCTACAGAACAACATGAGGTACAAGCAGGTCAATCTTCCTGTCCACATGATGAACACGTGGTCAGTCACCCCATCAGAAACGACGATGAGCACAACTACCTTCATTGATGCCCGCCGCTCCTACACAAGAGGCTACAGCGCCAACATCTATGGGAACTACGAGTTCAGCATCGCCGGCAAGCATAATTTCAACATCATGGCCGGTTTCAATGCTGACGAGTCGGAATACGAGTACCTCATGGGCACTTACAACAACATTCTTGACACTAATCTGCCGGAAATAGCATTGACTTTCGACAGTGACAACAAGAATATATTCGCCCACAACCACAACGAGACCGGTTCCGCTGGTTTCTTCGGTAGAATCAACTATAACTACAAGGACAGGATCCTCCTCGAACTCAACGGCCGCTACGACGGATCTTCCAAATTCCCTGCGAACAACCGCTGGGCATTCTTCCCTTCAGCCTCAGCTGGTTGGAGAATTTCTGAAGAGCCTTTCTTCTCTCCTGTCAAGAGCATCGTGAACAATGCGAAGATCCGCGCTTCCTATGGCGAGATCGGAAACCAGGAAGTCGGCTCCAACATGTACATCGCCACCATCGCGCGTCAGGGATCTGACGTAAGCTGGCTCGGCACCGGATCAACCAAACTGACGACATTCGGCATGCCAAAGATGGTTTCCTCCACCCTTTCCTGGGAGACTCTTGCGACTACCAACATCGGTCTCGACCTTGGTTTCCTCAACGGAGAGCTTAACGCTACGTTCGATTGGTTCCAGAGAGACACCAAGGACATGCTCGCTCCTGGCCAGACCATGCCACAGGTGCTTGGAGCCACCGCAGCCTACGAGAACGCAGGTACACTCCGTTCCCGCGGATGGGAGATCACCATCGACTGGCATCATAACTTCAACGGGATCAACGTCTACGCAATTGGAAACCTTGCAGACTACACGACCACGATCAAAGAGTGGAACAATAACTCTAGATTGCTGAACTCCAACTACTCCGGCAAACGCTACGGTGACATCTGGGGATTTGAGACAGACCGCTACTTTGAGGCTTCAGATTTCAGCGGAGTTGACGCTAAAGGTAACTATATTCCTGTTGAAGGAGTGGCAAGCCAAGTTAACCTCCAGACAGGCAAGTTCGTCTTTGGGCCTGGAGACATCAAATTCGTCGACCAGAACAATGACGGCGTGATTGACGGAGGAAAAGGAACTGCTGACGATCATGGAGATTTGGTAGTTATCGGTAACACTCAGCCGCGCTATCAGTATAGCCTCCGTATCGGTGGTGATTGGAAAGGCTTTGACCTTGATCTCTACTTCCAGGGTGTAGGCAAGAGGCAAATGTGGACTCAGTCTGCTTTCGTCATGCCTCTCATGCGTGGAGCTGACGCCATCTACGCGAACCAGACATCCTACATTACCAATGAGGATGCCGCGGCCGGCAGAATCGACCAGGGTGCAACGTATCCAAGACTGAGTTCAGGTGGTGCGGCAAAGGGTACCATATCCGTACTCAACCAGGGTAGCACCAACTTCTACCCACAGTCAAAGTACCTCGTAAACATGGCTTACCTCCGTTTGAAGAACATCACCCTTGGTTACACTCTTCCTTCAGGCATAACGGAAAAGGCCAAAATCAGCAAGGTCAGGGTTTACGGTAGCATCTACAATGCTTTCAACATTATTGATCACACAAAGAAATATGGTCTTGACCCGGAAATCAACACGGGTGAAGGAAAGTTAGGCAATGCTGTATGGGGACGTACCGACCCTATGCTGCGCACTTACTCTTGTGGTATTCAGATCACCTTCTAATTTCAAACACTGCAAAGAATTATGAAAAAAATAGTTATCGCAGCAATAGCGCTGTCTACTCTGGCTCTTTCAGGATGTGACAATCTTTTGGACAAACAGCCGATGGATCAGTTCACAGACGGAAACTTCTGGACAAGTAAAGACAATGTAGAGGCCTTCGCAAACAGATTCTACGACTCGTTCTCCGGGTACAGTGGAGCCTTCTACTTCCCTACTCTTAACGACAATCAGGGAGTTGTTGGACTCAGCGACTGGAACTACAAGACCGTTCCGGCTTCCATCTCCCTTTGGAACAGTAACTATCAGGCACTGCGTAGAGCCAACCTCATGATAGATCGCGTTCCTAACGTGGCCTCCATGAGTGAAGAGGACAAGAATAATTGGATCGGAGTCGCCAAACTCTACAGAGCCCTTAAGCATTATGAGCTCGTAAGAGCGTTCGGAGACATCGTTTACGTTGACAAGCTTCTTGATGTTACCGACGAGGACAAGGAACTCTATCTCTACGGTGAGCGGCAAGATCGTGACATCGTGATGGACAAGGTTCTTGATGACCTCAATTTCGCCGTAAACAACATCACGATGAACCCTGGTTCAAGGACAGCATTCAACGCCGCCGTCGCACAAGCCATCAAATCTGAGATTTGCCTGTACGAAGGAACGTTCTGCAAGTATCGTTCTACCGCGGATGGACAGAAAGCCGCCGACGGTGCGCGCGCGCAGAAGTTCCTCACCGAATGTAAGGAGGCCAGCAAGGCCATTATGGACAATTCTATGTACGCCCTCAACGCAAGTTATCAGGGCAACTACAACTCTGTTGACCTTGCGAAGAACAAAGAAATGATTCTTTACAAGAAATACCTCTACGGTGTTTTCGGTCACTCTACGATTGACTACACATGCTCGTCCACAATGCAGAATGGTATGTCGAAAGCCGCATTTGACTCATATCTGTTCACTGACGGAAAGCCTCTCGCAACCACTTCCATGGACAAGAGCGACCATCCTGTCATGGACAAGGGACACCTTAGCATAGTCAAATTGTTAAATGTACGTGACCCTCGTCTTTCTGCTGCTATCGACACTGTGCTGATGTACAAGGGCAACGCCTTTGCCCGCTTTGACCTGCCTTCAGCCGGCGGCATGGAGACAACATCAAGCACTGGTTACGGTGTCTTCAAGTTCGACAATGATGACATCGAGGTAGCAAGAAGAAATCAGGGCGGCTCCAATGAGACTGACGCTCCTATCTTCTGGCTTGCCAACATCTATCTTAACTACGCAGAGGCTTGCGCCGAACTTGGCAGCTGCACAGAAGCTGATCTAAACGCGTCTATCAACAAGCTTCGCGACCGTGTAGAGATGCCTCATCTCACCACTTCACCTGCCGCCGACCCTGCCAATAATATGGGTGTAAGCAACCTGATTTGGGAAATCCGCCGCGAGCGCCGTGTTGAACTCATGTACGACAACAACGACAGGTACTGGTGCCTTATCCGCTGGCATCAACTTGACAAGCTCGACACCAGCAAGTACCCTGAGCAGACAAAGGGTGCCTACATCGCAGACGAGCCTACCGTTGGTTCCGATGACTGCGCTGTGGTTGACGCAAATGGTTACATAAGCTTCTCAGCAGGCAAATCAAGAATCTTTGAGTCCCGTCAGTACCTCTTCCCTATTCCTTCAGGACAGATCGACCTCTACGAGGCCGCCGGGAAGACCCTGACACAGAACCCTGGTTGGGATAAGTAAACTCGCAAAAGGGTTTTTAGCTATTTTTCACACAAAGCGTGGCCGGGGAAGCACCCGGCCACGCTTTTTATTATTCTATTGATCTTATGCAAGGTTACATCTTACAAAACACGTTCAGCCTCAAATGCCTCTGAGTGGGTTGATTTGCAGGCTTACATGAAAAAGTCTTGACTTGCCCTCGTAGTTATTCATCCAATGTTCCGCTCTAAGGCCTTACGCGGGCATTTGGCCTGAAGGCATTTTGCAAAATCGCCGCAAGATCCGCCCGGGTCTTCGGGAAAGAGTCTCACGGGGAAGCGGTGTCATCAATCCGCTCTATGAATATTCCTGTGCCACTGCTCCTCCTCGGCAACCTTCCAGGATTCCAGGGTTCTTGTGACGGAGGAGATGTTCACCCCTACCTTGACGCACCGGCCTTCCTTTTTGTATGGAATCATGTAGCCTTTTTCGTCGATCTGCTTGAGGGCATCCTCCGCTGAGCCATCTACCTTGAACTCGAAGACGTAGGTGCGGTCCTTTGTCCGGCAGACGGCGTCCGCTCGTCCGACGGCCGACTTGACCTCGGCCTGGGTGTAGTAGCCGAGGAGCGAGAAGACAAGGTAGATGATTGTCTGGTAGTGTTTCTCAGTCTTGTTCTCCAGATCGTAGGGGATGCCGGCCATGAAGGATTGGAGGAGTTCAAGGGAACCGTTCACATCGTTGTCCTTCAGAGCCTTGTTGAACTTCAGCACGAATGACGCACTCATTCCCTCCGAACTTTTGTAGTTAGCGAGAAGACCTCTCAAGAAGCCTTCCCGAACCTCCCTGTTCGGGTAGCCAAGTGTGTAGGAATGATCTTCCTTGTTGTATCCTTTAATTGTAAGATAGCCTGTTTGGTACAGCATCGGAAGGGTGTCTTCCGTCAGTTCCGGAGAGATGTCAAAGTCGCTTTGGGCGATTTCAGTCATCTTGTCCAGTTTTGTCTCGTCCATAGGATTCTTCCGTAACCTTTCCAAAAGGAATGTAGGCGTGCCGGTCTCGAACCAGTAGGAGCCAAACTCCCGTGCGTCAAGGCACTTTATCAGGCTGAACGGGTTATAGATGTCCTCGGATCCGTGGCAGAAGTGGTAGCCGTCGTAGTTGTGCTTAAGCAGTTGCAACGCGTTGTCGTAGGAGACACCCTGACTGTCGGCGAGATCACGCACAGGCTCTTTCATGTCCCTTTCTAGCTCGGATTGCGTGATGCCGCAGATGGCAGAGTACCTTGGCATCATCGAGATGTTCTGGAGGTTGTTCAGCTCGCTGAATATGCTGAGCTGGGCGAACTTGTTTATCCCCGTGATGAACACGAACCTCAGGTACGGGTCAAGGCTCTTGATCGGGCTATAGAAGTTCCTCATTATCTGCCGCATAGGAACCAGCCTCTCCTTGTCGTTCATCACGTCCAGCAGCGGTGCGTCATATTCATCAATTATTATGACCGCCTTCTCGCCGGTATTTTCGACAGCCGCTTTGACAAGGTACTCAAATCTCGCGTTGATGTCATCTTCCGCGATTCCGGAATCCGCACCCCACTTCTTCTCGTATTCGGATAGTTTGTAACCCAATATACGTTGCAGTTGCCCTCCATTAAGATGTTTCGCCGTTGACATGTCAAAGTGGAACACCGGGTGTCGTGTCCACTCCTTCCTGAGCCGTCCAGCCTCCAGCCCCTCGAACAGTTCCATTTCCCCGGCGAAATAACTGTGGAATGTGGAGGACAGCAGCGATTTCCCGAAACGTCGCGGTCTGCTCAAGAACACATACTTGTATGTCTCCGCCAAGTCGTGTACAATTCCTGTCTTGTCGATGTAGAGGTACCCTCCCTCGACAATGTCTCTGAAAGTCTGCACCCCGATCGGGTACCTTATCCTTTTTGCCTCCATACAGCCAACCATTTGATGTCCATTCATCAAAGATAATGAATATTCCCGGATTCCCCACCATCTTCGGAAATTTCGCCACACTTAGCCAAATCGAGGTCGAAATATGATGAAAAATTCAGCAAATTAGTTGATTATGTTGACGAGGTGATCAATAACGAAAGAGGACGGCCAGAATGGCCGTCCTCTTTTAGAGTTATAGAGTAATCTGAATTACTGCTGGTCGGAATCCCACCAAACGTTGATGGTCCACGCATCCTCAGCGGCATTCCACTGCTCGCGAGCCATATCCGCTCCGGGAACCTGATTGCCGATGGCGTGAAGATTCTTGGAGTTATAGTTCAACTCGTGCGAGCACTGGATCCAACGGCGGAACTGCTTTCCGTCAGGAATAGCCTGCGTCGCCTTTACGACCTGAGAGTGATATGCCGGGACAGCCCAACCAAGGAAGTATTCCGGGTTAAAATCGTAGCGGCGCATATCATTCCAGATCTCAACAGAGAAATGAAGGGCGATACGCTTCTGAGTTAAAATCTTTCCAAGGGTAAGGTTTCCTGAAGTTCCTATACCATTTGCCAGGAAGTTGTCCATTTCGCTTTGACTCATAGGCCTGAATGAAGGACAATCCGCAAGATTCTGGTCACCGCTGACCCAAGACTGAAGAGACACATTCATCTGCTCCATACTTGCCTTGATTCCCTCCTTATAAGCTTCGTAGGCACCAGACTTGTCGCCTTTGTTGAAAAGAACCTCAGCCTTAATGAAACAAGCCTCGGAATATGTTCCTATGTAGGTAGGTGAAGACACTCGTGTGTAAAAAGATCCAGACTCCTTTGAATTATCATATTTATTGTTTCTTCTATAGAGAAGATCGGAAGCCGCGGCATATCCTTTGGATGTGCTGGTACACTCAACATAAACGGTGTCACCAAGCCTTGAAGGTTCTTCTGAATCAATCCACCATCCTGATTCGCCATAGCCTGCTCTGAGAGGGCCTCCCTGAAAATTAGGGCAGGCATCTGATGTCATATCAACACCGAGCGAGCGTCTCCAATTGCCATCCCATTTGATTTCCTTGACAGCTTTGTCTGATTTCTTCGACAGAGCCCAAGGAATAATTCTGTCAGCTCTTGGATCCTCCACACCATAACCAGCGAAATTGGTAAGGTTGTCGTAGAGCATCTTTGTCACCATATAACCACCATTCATTCCGCAGACCGAGTACAGAGGAGAGTAATCAACCGGTTCGTCCCAACCCAAATTGTCGTGTGTCGCACTATTGTCATCGGTGTGCCATACAACGGTGTTGTCGGAATTGCTCTGCGGTCCCTTGGCAAGAGCGGCGAGAATCGCGTCAACGTCGTATTTGCCTTCACTATAACTACCAGGCTGTTTTTTAGAGAGTTTCAAGCAGTAGCGCGCCTTCAGCAAGTTGCCAAGTCTTATCCACTTATCAACATCACCATTGTTCCAGGAATCACCCTCTGACAAAGTAGGAAGACCGGTACCTTGCGTCTTTGCAAGGAGTTCAAGACCTTCATCTATGTCTTTCAGGCATCCGAGATAGATGGTCTTTCCGTTATCATATTCAGGAAGGGCATACTGACCGCAGGCCTGTGTGTATGGCATCTCTCCGTAGATGTCAGCCATCAGCATAAATCCATACGCATTGATGATTTTGGCGACCCCGGCGTAGTGCCAGGCTTCAGCGTTCATTGCTTTCTGGTACATATCATCAACATTGCAGGCGGCACCGCAGAACCACCACTGATATGGAGTTGTCACAATGCTGGATGTTGGATACCACAGGGACATATTCCAATAAGTACCGCCACCGTAATATCGTGTCCAATCTCCCATTGACATACTTGAACGCCAAGCGGCAAACTGATTTGCGCTGTTGGTGTAGAACTCAATATGTGCCAAACGGGACTGATAAGGTGCCGTATCACTGGTTGGATTCTCCGGATCCTCATTGACGTTCAACCAGCTATCGCACGAAGAGAGTGTCAGCCCTACAAGGCCAACTCCACTCAATAATATGGTTTTTAATATTTTCATAATTGTCTGAATGAATGTTAGAATGTCAGATTAACGCCAAATGTCATTCCTGCGGTTGATGGCACTCCGCAGTAATCAAAACCTACGGATGAAGATCCACCAACACCCGCTCCGGCGGCGGCAACCTCAGGGTCACCATTGTAGTTCGTTATCAAGAGCAGATTGTTGGCAGAAGCAGAAACGGAAGCTCTCTTGATGAAGCCGACCTTCTTCAATAAGTTCTGAGGCAGTTCGTAATTGATGGAAATCGAACGAAGTCTCAGCATGTTTACTTTCGTGATGTAATTAGCGGCCTCGACAGTGTAATAGTTCGTGTAGTAGTTCTTTATTATATTATAGCCACTCATTTCACTGCCGTTGAACACGTAGGTCTTGTCAGCTTCCCAAGTATTGCTTACTGATTCTCCATTGCTGTCCACACCTGTAATCGTCAAAGATTGGTTTCTGATGTCACCGGAGAACTTGCTGGTTCCGTTTACATCCATCGCATACTGGGTACCATTCACAACATCACCACCAACTCTGAATTCCCACAGCATATTAAATGACAGGTTCTTCCAGGTCAGTGTATTATTCAGACCACCAGTAAATTTAGGCTCGCGGTTTCCGACCTCAAACAACGTCTTGTTGTCGTATGTAGGCATTCCATTCTTGTCCAGAATGACATTTCCGTTGTCGTCTCTGTACCACTTCTTACCAGCGATGGCCATAAAGTTGCCATTATTGAATGATGCGGCCTGCATTCCAGCATACTGAACATCAGTAACATACATCACGTCAAGTCCTTGCGGAAGATTGCCGATCGTACCGCGGTTCCCGGCCATATTTAAGCCGACATCCCACCTGAAATCCCTTGTCTCGATCGGAATTCCGGAAACGGTAAGTTCCATACCTTTATTATAGACATTACCGGCGTTCATCGAGAAGAATATATATCCTGTTGACTGAGGGCCGCGAGGGCTGAGAATCTGGTCATACGAATCGTTGGTGTAGTAAGCGTAGTCAAAACGCAGCCTGTTGTTCAAGAAGCTCATCTCAAGACCGATTTCCGTTGACTTGGTCATCTCTGGTCGTAGGATAGGATTTCCCTTTGACCAAGAATTGCCGACTCCAACCTTGCCGCCAAGATAAACACCGGTAGGCCAAAGTGTTGTGGCTGTCTCATAAGGATTTGTGTCCTTGCCGACCTTAGCCCAGGATACACGGAGCTTTCCATACGACAATGCAGTGTTCTTTGGAAGCAGTTCGGTAAATACAAACGAGCCGCTTACCGAAGGGTAAAAATATGAACGGTTCTCCTTAGGAAGAGTTGAAGTCCAGTCATTTCGCCCAGTAACAGTCAAAAAGAGCATATTCTTCCAAGATGCTCTGAACTCTCCGAAGACACCTGCAAGCCTTTTCAGCGAAGCCGAATGCTTGAACTGCTTGTTGTTCGTCGTCGTGTTGGCATAAGAGAAGAAATCCGGAACGGAGAAGTTCCAAGCCATCTTGTAATTGCTGTCAATCTTGGTATCATCCAACTGCGCTCCAAGGAGCAGGTTCAGGTCGAAGTCTCCGAACTGCTTGTTCATATTGGAGATGAAGTTGTGGGAGATGTATCTGAAATGCGATGTGTTGTCACTCATCATACCTTTCTGCCAAACCTGTTTGATGGCTCCGTTGGCTGCGATTCTGTTGGATGCCGTCTGTGTATATGAGTCAACTCCTGCCTTATACTGGACATACCACCATTTAGCGATGTCAGCCTTCACGCTTACGCTACCGGTGAAACGCTCAACGTTATCGTACATATGGTTTTTGTTCACAAGCCAATAAGGGTTGTCTCTCTCCTCCCAAGGATCCAGTCTATTGTCAAACATACGATAACGTGTGCCATCTTCATTCAGATAATGCTTCATATCATCAAATGGAGACCAATTGTAAACGGCGTAAAGAGCGCCCGTTCCGGAAGATCCATAAAGAGCTGCTCCGGTAAGAGTCCTGTCTGTATGAGCGTCTGAATATGCGGCACTGGCGTTGAAAGTGAATAGACCAACCCTCTGCTCACCATTGAATCTGAACGAATATTTGGTGTAACCAGTATTAGGAACTATACCATCTTGATCATAGTAGGAGCCTGAAAGGTAGAAATTACTGTTCTTGGTACCACCAGATATGCTGAGGCTCTCGTCAAGGATTGTACCTCCCTGGAAGAAATCGCCTATGTTATCGTAGGTCTGGGCATTTGATTTTTCTCCCCAAGAAGTATAGGCGAAGTCATTGAAAGTCGTACCTGTGTACTTTTTCGAGGTATCGTAATTATCCTGCATATAACCTCTTGTATATTCCTTTTGAACCTTAGGAAGATTCGTCGCCCAAGAAGTGGACAGTTTGGAATTGAGGTTCACCTCAATCCTGCCGTCCTTACCTTTCTTTGTGGTGATAAGTACGACACCGTTCGCGGCGCGTGATCCGTAAAGAGCGGAAGCGGCCGGTCCCTTAAGGATTGACATGCTTTCGATGTCCTCAGGATTGATGTCCATCACACGGTTGGATGAAGTTGTCGCGGATCTCATACTGCCATCAAAGGCAGAGTTGCCCACAACATTCGTTGAGTTGTCGTAGATGATTCCGTCCACAACAAACAGAGGCTGGTTATCCTTGCCTTCCGAACCGGAAGTACCACCACGAAGGATGATCTGAGCACCGGATCCTGCGGCTCCGGATGACTGTGTGATGTTCACACCGGCGATCTTACCGGACAGTGAGCTGATCGCGTTGGCGGTCTTGTTCTTCATCAACTCGGAGGCATTGATGTCCTCCACAGCGTAACCGAGGGACTTCCTTTCCCTCTTGATTCCGAGGGCGGTCACTACGGATTCATCAAGAAGTTCGTTGTCCTCGGCGATGGTCACATTGACAGGCTGGCCTTCATAGACAACCTCGACCGTCTTGTAGCCGATGCTGGAGAACACGATAGTGGCTCCGGGAGCCACATTCGAGAGAGTAAAGGTTCCATCAGGATTGGTCAGAGTACCGTTTGAGGTACCTTTCACCATTACACCGATGCCGACCGTACCTTGACCGGACGCGTCAACGACCTTTCCGGTTACAGTGCGGTTCTGTTGCTGGGAGGCGGCCGCCTCTGACAACGAACCGGCCTTGGACTCAGACGCTAACGAGGTCGTTCCTGCCAGGAAAGACCCTGCAAGCATCATCGCGAGAAAGGCGTTCGTTCTGTAAGTGCGATTCTTTTTCATTTAACAGAAATTTGTATATAAGTGAATAAAAATGAACTTTGCATATAAATGTATTAACAATTTCCCGTAAGTGCAAGAAAAACTTGAACTATAGTTACCACAGAAGGCTAATTTTGTTAATGTGCCCGTTTAACAAATTAATAAGTAAAAAAAACATCTTGACTCGAGATTTTTTTCGTGCATGAATCAATGTTGCAAATTTAACGTTTTATGGTGGAAAAGCAAAAAAAACGGGTACTTTTTCAGGTCGGGCATGATTGCAGAACGTTTGCGGTGGTGGTTCACGAGGCGAATGCCCATGACAATGTCGGTGCGGATGGCGTTATTGACAAGATGAAGGGCTGCTTCCCCCGATTGAAAAAGATGCTGGCGGACGGCGGATACAAAGGACGGAAATTGGCCGATACCGTACGCCAAAAGCTCGGTGCGGAGTTTACCGTTGTTCTCCGTCCGGACGAGTCTCCGAAGAAATTCTCCGTGCTGCCACTCCGATGTATTGTGGAGCGCTCTTTCTCCTGGTTGGAAAACTTTCGAAGAATTGCCATTGATCACGAGTTCTATTCCGATACGGGCGAGGCGAAGGTTCAGCTCGCCTTCTGCCGACTCATGTATAACAAATTATGCGACTGAAATTTAAACAGCTTCTTACTTAGGCACGCTCTGTCTGTCCTTTCCTTTGCATTGAAGCTATATGCTTTATAACAGTTATCCTCCCCATAAGGTGTCGTGATTTGCAATCTATTATAAGTTAATAGATTAGGTGTTTGTCTTTAGCGTGATTCGACTAAAGGTAAGTGCGATATCGCTTGATTATCAATTGTTTATCAATCACACACACCTAAGCACACACTTTGCCGCCGCAACTGTCTCCTCTTTTGAGGCTACATTCTCATTCTATCCGCTTCCATTTGAAAAACATATTACCTTTTCACAAAATTACGTTTATTAGACGAATACCGAGGAACTCATCATTCCCAAATTCATGGGATTGACAGAATTTACGACATGACCGTCAGTGGCCGAGTTCAATTACAAATGATTTGGAACGGTTAATCACTTGAGCGCCATATACATATAGGCGTTGCAAATGAAGCTGGCAGCAGGGTGAATTGCTCTGCTGTTTTGATTTTTTGGTGCCCTGTACAAACCCTATGCAAACCACAGGCACGCAAGAATGGCTCTGGAAATGCTGGGAGGCCATAGTGTGTGGCTGACCCCCATGTTCAGAGAGAGGGTCAGCCACAGTGATAGTGGATTGAATACCGTTGGTGGCGTTTTATCGTGTCCGTGGTTTGTAAATGATTGGCATTCTTTGCGGATAATGCCCTTAGAAGCTGTTTTGAATTGTTTGAGGAACATGAAAATAATAAGTTGCTTCAGATTAAGAGAAGATTTTCGAGGATGGATCTATTTTCGAAGATGGAGTGTGCCGGTGGCACATGACTGATGAGAGATATAGACCGAAAAGATTCCTTAAGAAGATGCAGCTTATTTATTTTGAAGGTTACTGAAATGTTCCTTGAGGTGAAAATCTTCAGACAAACAAATCAAAACAGCTTCTTATCCATGAATGGGGCGATGTTGCGCGCGGAGGAGTTCCCTGCGTCTGGCGTCCAGCGCGGGAAGTTCCGATTCCGGCATGGCGAATCCTACGAAACGGGACCAGAGATAGTCCACGGCCTGGTCGGACGGGTGGATCATGTCGGCGGCATAGAAACGGTAGTCCCGCAGCTCGTCAAGCACGATCTCGTAGGCTGGAAAATATTCACAACGCTCCGGGAACTTCGCCAGAACCTCGTCCAAAGCAAGCAGAAGGGTGCTTTTGCTGATCTGGTTGCCATGCGCCCCGTCCTTGAAGTGGCGGATGGGAGAGACGGTGAACATGAATTCCTTCTCCGGATGCCGCGCGATCATATTCATGAGCAATGTCGCTGTCTCGCGGACTGAGAGGCGTCTGCGGGTGAACTCCTTCGCCTCGATCTTGAGGCAGTTCGAGACGGTCTCGCCTGAGCGGGTATATTCATAAATCCATGCCGTGCCGAGGGTTATGATGACTTTGGAGGCTGCTTTCCACCGGAGCGAGGCTTCCTTCAAAGATGCATTGGCGACTTGCAGGAACTCGTCCTCGGTGCGGCGGGCGAAGGATGTGTGGTGGCTGAACGAGCAGACGAGGCCGGCACCGGCGCCCATCTGGACGCACTCATCTTTGGAGAACGGGATTCCGGATGTCAGGCGGGCGACGGAGTTACAAACGGAGACGGGATTATAAAGTGTTCCGAACGGGTTGAGGCAGACATCGAAGCCCAGATCCACCATTTTCCCGCCGATGTTGTCAGCGAAGCAGCTTCCGAGGACGAATATCCTGTCTTTCAGCGAGATGCTGACAGCACCGCGGCCGGTTTCCACCGGGGTCTGTAATTTGAGTTCTTCCATACGGGTGCGAAATTACAAAATAATCAGTAATTTTGCATAAACTGCCTCGGAGGCGGGATTTTTCCTTCCGGGCTTATGAATATGAGAAAGAGCGTAATTGTAATAACACTTCTTCTGGCGTCGGCCTTCGCCGGTCGTGCCCAACAAAAGGCTACCTTTACCTACGGTGCTGATTTTCAGTATTATTTTGACAACCGGGAATATGATGGCGCTGGCAACAAGTTCGAGACATCCGGCACGGTTCACGCCGCCAGGCTGACCCCCACGGTCGGTGTCAAGGTGGCGGGCGGCCGGTTCACCCATCAGCTTACGCTCGGAATCGATGTGATGAAGAATATGGGTGAGGCCCCCGTGTCCGAAAGCGACAAGGATCTTCAGAACATAGGACTTTTCCGGGAGATGACATTCTGGTACGGCCTTGAAAGCCGGCGCAGAAGCGGAAAATTCAATCTCTTGGCGGGAATATTCCCGCGCGGGAACTCCGTTTTCGGCTCGGGTTATCAGGGCTGGGCGGAGGATCCTGTGAAGGCCGATCAGGTTCCGTCCCTGTTCATCTCCGATGTCAACCAGTTTTATGACAACAACATAGAAGGATTACTCCTGAAGTACGAGACCCGGAAAGGCTATTGCGAGGCCGGTTTGGACTGGATGGGAATGATCGGGCACGGCCGGCGTGAGCGCTTCCAGATATTCACATACGGCAATTACGCCCTTGCCGGTGATTTCCTGCGCGCCGGGTGGACGGCGACTATGTACCACTTCGCCAACACGCTTGAATATCGGGGCGTGGTGGATAATATTCTTGTCTCGCCTTTCGTGTCGCTGACCGCCGGGAGACGCGACTTCCGTTGGAACTCCAAGCTCAGCTATATTCAAGGAATACATCAGGACAGGATCAACGAGACGGGGCTTGAGCCTGCGTTCGGCGGGCTGCTGACGTTGAACCTCGCGTACAAGAAACTGGGCGTTCAGAATGATTCCTACTATGGCACGGGCCAGATGCCTTACTACTTCACCATTGACGGAGGAGGGAATATGCTCGGACAGGATTTGTACGCCGGAAGTCCGTTCTACCGCGTCTGTGACTATGGCGGGAACTGGAAGCATTCCGGGTTTTATGACCGTGCCGAGATCTACTGGCAGCCGTATATCGCTGATTTCGTGCGTCTGAGGCTTTCCGCCGTGTTCCATTTCACAGGTGATGGATTCCAGGGCAGCCAGCAGAAGCTGAGCGTCCTGTTCGATCTCGGGCGTGCCTTGAACTCCAGGAAAACGGCTAAGGCTTCGGGAGGCTCACGCAGGCAAAGGAATTTTGAAATATATTTATAAGGTATGAAAGTAATATTCAAGTCTATCATTCTCGCCGCTTCCGCCGGATTTCTGTTGGCCGGATGCGGTTCGGGTCCCAAGGACGGGGAATATGTCATCCAGCTTCTTACCACGAATGACGTGCACGGAACCTATTTCGATTCCACCTATGTCGGGAACGGGGTGAAGAAGTCCCTTTTAGCCGTCAAGCCGATAGTGGACAGCGTCCGTGCGGCGGCCGGTGCGGACAAAGTTGTCTTCATCGATGCGGGGGACTGCCTTCAGGGAGACAACGCCGCGTACTATTTCAACTATGTGGACACACTCTCTCCTCATGTCTATCCACGCCTTGCCGCCTACATGGGCTACGATGCCGTCACGGTGGGCAACCATGACATCGAGACCGGTCACAAGGTCTATGACCGCATCGCTCGGGACCTTGAGTCGCACGGGATTCCGTTTCTGGCTGGAAACGCTATCCGCACTGACAACGGGGAACCGTATTTTCCTTTGTACAAGATCTACAAGAAGGGCGGACTGAAGGTCGCCGTACTGGGTTTCACAAACGCCAACATGAAGAACTGGCTGTCGGAGAAACTCTGGAGCGGAATGACGTTCGAGAGCCTTGTTCCTCTGGCTCAGGAGGATGTGGACAAGGTGAGGGCCAAGGAGAAGCCTGATGTGGTGATCGTGTCCGTGCATTCGGGAACAGGACCCGGAGACGGCTCGATGCTGGAAGGACAGGGAATGGATCTGTACAAGAGTCTGCGTGGAGTGGATTTCGTGGTCTGCTCTCACGACCACAGGCCGTTCGTGACCTGCTGCGACAGCATCGGGCTGATCAATTCCGGAAGCCATTGCCGCTTTGTGGGACACGGAACGGTGAATGTCACCGTTAAGGACGGCAAGGTCGTTTCCAAGACCCATTCCACGGAACTCATTCCGGTTGATCCTCACAGGATTGACGCCCAGATGGAAAAGGACTTTTACGAGGACTATCAGGCCGTGCAGGTCTTCACCACCCAGGAGGTCGGTGAGTTGAAGGTTGATATGCGTACCCGTGACGCGTACAAGGGAATGTGTGATTATGTGAACCTTGTCCACACGCTTTGCCTCGGCTGCGCTCCGGCGCAGATCTCGATCGCGGCTCCATTGACCTATGACGGATTCGTCAAGGGTGGGACTTTGATTTACAAGGACTTGTTTACAATTTATCCGTTTGAAAACCAGCTCTATGTGATCACGATGACCGGAAAGGAGATCAAGGACTATCTGGAGGCCTCCTACAACCGTTGGATCGTCACTGCCACGAAACCGACCGACCACGTGCTGAACATAGTCCAGAAGGACGACCCGCGCACGGGCCAGAAGGGTTGGTCGTTCATCGAGCGTGCCTACAACTTCGACTCCGCCGCCGGAATCGACTACACCGTTGATGTCACAAAGCCTTTCGGCTCAAGGATCGTGATCACCTCTATGGCCGATGGAAAGCCGTTCAGTATGGACGAGACCTACAACGTAGCGATGACTTCCTACCGCGCCAGCGGTGGCGGCGGGCTCCTCGCCGAGGTCGGAATCGACACGGACAAGATCGCCGAAAGGACCGTTGAATATTACCCGGAGATCCGCGAGATTCTCTATGAATATCTCAAAAAGAACCATGTGATCGACCCGGCCGTCATCGGTGACCCTGCCAAGATCGGCCACTGGTCTTTCGTGCCGGAGAACATCGCAGGTCCGGCGATCGAGCGGGATATCAACCTCATATTCAAGAAATAACACTAAAATATTCAGATAATGATCAAGCGAATTTTAACAGCATTCGCGGCACTCGCCGCCACTCTGACAGTCTCCGCCGCCGAATATGACGGGAAATGGATCGGCTGCGACTATGAGGGTGATGTCCTGAAAGGCAGCACCGTGCTCCCTGCCCGCTACCTTCGCAAGGAAGTGACACTTGACGGCAAGGTGAAGGAGGCGACCCTCCGCATCAGCGGCCTCGGAGTCTATGACACTTGGATCAACGGGGAATATATCACCCGTGACCAGGAACTTTCCCCGACCGTGTCGGAGTACAGGATAAGGGTATATTTCAATGAGTTCGATGTCCGTAAGGCTCTCAAGAAAGGTCAGAACGCTCTTGCCGTAAGTCTTGGCTGCGGCCGTTATACCACGATGAGGGAGCCAGGTATGAAAGGCTTCGGGGTACCGAGGCTTTGGTACCGGTTGGACATTGTTTACACGGATGGCCGCACGGCGACCGTTGTCAGCGACGAGAGCTGGAAGATCACCTGCGAGGGACCGATCAGAGCCAACAACGAGTTCGACGGTGAGACTTACGATGCCCGTAAGGAATTGACCGGATGGACAAAGGTCGGTTACGATGATTCCGCTTGGGCGAAGGCCTCATTGATGGACGCTCCGGGCGGCAGACTGGTTCTCCAGCCTAACCCTAACATCGCTGTTCAGGACATCGTGAAGCCGGTCTCCATCACCAAGACCGATCACGGTTACATCCTTGATATGGGACAGAATATGGTCGGCCGCCTTCAGATCAAGGCCCGAGGACTGCAAAGAGGCGACACCCTCACGATGAAGTTCGCTGAACTTCTCAATCCTGACGGCACTCTCTACCTTGCCAATCTCCGTACCGCAAAGGTCCTCGACACCTACATCGCCAAGGACGGCAAGCCGATTGTCTGGCATCCTGAATATGTCTATCATGGATTCCGTTATGTTGAGGTCAAAGGCTTGAAGAACGAACCTAAGCTCGGCGACTTCGAGGGACAGGTGATGTATGACAAGATGGCTGTCACCGGTCATTTCGAGACCTCCAACGCCGTGATCAACCAGATCTACCACAACGCTTTCTGGGGAATCAGGGGCAATTATCGCGGTATGCCTACCGACTGCCCTCAGAGGGACGAGAGGCTTGGCTGGCTTGGCGACCGCACGATGGGGTGCTACGGCGAATCCTACATATTCAACAACCACGCCCTCTATTCCAAGTGGCTGACTGACATCCACGACGGGCAGAACGAGGCCGGCAGCATCTCGGACGTCTGCCCACGCTACTGGACCCTCTATCAGGACAATTTCACCTGGCCTGGAGCGTTCTTCACTGGCGCGGATATGGTCTATCGCCGATTCGGGGACGACCGGTCCATCAAGGATCACTACGGCGCGATGAAGAAGTGGCTTGAATATATGAGGTCGAAGTACCTGAAGGATGGCGTGATGATCAAGGACACCTACGGGGACTGGTGTATGCCGCCTGAATCTCTGGAACTTATTCATTCACAGGATCCTGCGAGAAAGACAGCCTCGCCTCTGATATCCACTCCATTCTACTTTTTCCTCTTGAACAAGATGATAGAGTTCGCTCCGATCGCCGGCCATCCGGAGGATGTGAAGATATTCAATGAATATGCCGCCGCGGCCCGTGAGGCTTTCAACGCCAAGTATTTCAACGCTAAGGAAGGCTTCTACGGCAACAACACGGTGACGGCCAACCTGCTTCCGCTTTATTTCGGAATGGTTCCTGACGGGCGTGAGGGTGACGTGTTCGAGCACATCGTGCACAAGACCGAGGTGGACTGTGGCGGCCATGTGAGCTGCGGGGTTGTCGGCATGATGGTTCTGATGCGCACTCTCACCGAGTTCGGCAGACCTGACCTTGCCCTTAAGATCGCCACGAACGAGACCTATCCAAGCTGGGGTTACATGGCGAAAAACGGTGCCACGACAATCTGGGAGCTTTGGAACGGCAACACCGCCGATCCTGCGATGAACTCCGGCAACCACGTGATGCTTCTCGGCGACCTCGTGACCTGGTATTATGAATATCTTGGCGGCATACGTCCTGCCGAGCCAGGCTACAAGTCAATCGAGCTGAAGCCTTACCCAATCGAAGGCCTTGACTGGGTGAACTGCTCTTATGATTCGCCTTACGGAAAGATTGTAAGCAACTGGAAGCGCACCGGCGACAAGTTCGAGTGGACCGTCGAGATCCCCGCCGGCACCACCGCCACCGCCCTCATCCCCGGCCCCGACAGCTCCTGCGAGTCCAAACTCCTCGCCCCCGGCAAGCACCGCTTCGTGACCGAGCTGTAATTCCCGGTCGCTGAACCTGTCGAAGCGACATAGGTACTGAGCGACATCGAAAAAAGGCAAATGGCGGATTTTGCACGTTACCAAAATCCGCCATTTGATTTTTTCGCTGTCGTTCGCTAAGTTTCACTGGCGTGAGCGAAAAAATAAAATCCAAAATTTTGGTAACGTGCAAAATTTTGGATTTTCCTTTTTTTCGCGTTCGCCCCAAACTTACTCCCCTAAACAAGAATCCATCAGATCTGCTATCTGTTTGCGGTCAAGATTCTGCCCGATGAAGACAATCTTGATCATACGGTCGCCATAGACCGGATCCCAATCCTTACGCAGATTCTTGTCCCTGCGCATCATCTCCTGAAGCTGATCCTCAGGCATCGTGGCGAACCACAGACCGGCGTCCTTGATGGATTTCTGCACTCCGGACTGCTCGAAGAGGTAGCACTTGTCCTTCTCGTCCGCAAAATAGCACAGACCCTTGGCCCGGATCACGTTCTTCGGCCACTTTTTGGAGACGAGCCAGTCGAACTTGTTGATGTCCAACGGCTGACGGCGATAATAGACAAAGGTCCCGATGTTATATTCCTCGACTTCGCCACCCTCGTGATCATGATGATGGTGATGCTCGTGCCCCTCGTGGTGATGCTCGTGGTCGTGTTCCTCGTGATGATGGTCATGTTCATGCCCGTCATGATCCTCATCGTGGTCATCGTCATCATGATCAGCTTCGTTGCCCTCTCCTTCGATGGCGTTGATCCAAGCCGCCGAAGTAGCCGTCTTATCGAAATCGAACATCCTGGTGTTCAGAAGTTTGTCAAGATCGATGTCTCCATAGTCGCACTCGAAGATCGTCACTTTCGGATTCAGAGCCTTCACTATGCTGCGGACCCTGCCAAGCTCCTCGGGCTTCACCTCGGACGCCTTGTTCAGAAGCACGATGTTGCAGAACTCGATCTGCTGGATCACAAGATTCTCAAGGTCATCCTCCTCCAGATTGTCCTTCTTGAGAGCGTCCCCGCAGGCGAACTCACTCTGCATCCTCAGAGCGTCCACAACGGTGACAATGCAATCGAGTTTCGGAATATTCGATTGGGCATATTCAGGAACAAGCTTAGGGAAGGAGTAGATGGTCTGTGCGATAGGGGCGGGCTCGCATATTCCACTCGCCTCGATGACGATGTAGTCGAACTTGCCGGAGCGGCAGAGGTCGTTCAGCTGGGCGACAAGATCCATTTTCAGCGTGCAGCAGATGCAGCCGTTCTGGAGAGGGACAAGGCTGTCGTCCGTGGTGCCGACAACGCCGCCTTTCTGGATGAGGTCCGCGTCGATGTTCACCTCGCCTATGTCATTGACGATGACGGCGAACTTGATGCCTTTCTTGTTGGAGAGTATTCTGTTGACCAGAGTTGTCTTGCCGCTCCCGAGGTATCCCGTCAGAAGCAGCACCGGTATTTCCCTGTTTTCCACTGTTATTGTCATGGTTATGCTGTTGTTGTCATATTGTCGCAAAATTATAATATTTACTTTGGTTTAGCAAATCGGACGCTGGCTGATGAGCAGGTCTGCTTCGTGAGTGTGTTGGCGGTTCTTGCGCACGAGGCGATGCTTGGGGAATGCTTCGTGAGTGTGTTGGCGGTTCTTGCGCACGAGGCGTGGCTTTGGGGAATGACGACGTGCGTGATGAGGCCGCTATGGCGCGCGATAAACAAGAGAATGAATTTTCCTTGGAATTTAATAGGTGATGCCAGTTGAAGTTCTTGTGCAAATGAAGATATTTTACTAAATTTGCGCTCATACAGGTAAAAACAGTCCTGAGGTATGCTTGAAGGTATAAAGACAGATATCGAAAAGTTGATCGCGCTGTACGAAGCGGAAAGGTCTGAGCGTGAAAGGCTCCAGGCTGAGTTGGTGCGGTGCGGGGCTGAGAATGAGTCCTGTAGGAAGCGGATTGAGGATTTGGAACAACAGGTGAACAACCTTCATCTGTCCGAAGCTTTCGGAGTGGGCGGAGACAGTTCCGCCGCCAAGGAAAAGATAGAGAGACTTATCAAGGAGATTGACAAGTGCATCGCCTTGCTTGAGAATTAGGAATGGGACAGAACATCAAGATAAAGATCGCGGGCAATGAATATCCCCTCGTCGCCTCCTCTCCTGAGATGGAGCGGATGATGAGGCTTGCGGCGGACGCCATCAACCAGAAACTGGCGGCTTACGACGCGAAGTACCCGAACAAGACCCTTTCCGACAAACTTTCCTTTGTGGCTCTGAACGAGGCGGTCGGAAGGTTGGCCTACCAGAAGAGAGTCGCCGACGCTGATGCCGAGGCGAAAAAACTTCAGGAGGATGTTGAGTCCTACATCAAGAATATTGAAAAAGACGGCCGTTAGTCCCACGTGCTCAAATCAACAAGTTCCACGGAACCGAGTTTGCTCGAGCCGGCCATGACGGACCAAGGTTACCTTCGGGGATTGCGCCTGTGTGCGTGACGATGGATTTCTGAACCGGTGCGGATCTCAAATCTTATTCATTAAGATTTCTGACAAGCGGCTAACGGCTTTTTTTAATGTTTCTTAGACGATCGATCAGTTTCCGTTCCGGACTGTCGGTCGTTTTTTTTGCGCCGGACTGTTACGGATGACGCTGTGGATGGACAGGGGAGGACTGCCACGGTTACATATAAGGGAATATTAGAACATTTAAAATATTTATTGATATTATGTTGCAATTTTTTATAGGAGTCCTGATCGGCGCTGTAATCGCGCTGGCGGCTTACATAATCATTCAGAGAATAGTTCTGAAAGGGCAGAAGAACGAGATCATCGCCAAGGCCGAGATCGAAGCCGAGGGGATAAAGAAGGACAAGATCCATCAGGCCAGGGAGAAGTTCCTCCAGCTCAAGAGCGAGCACGAGCAGTACATCAACGAGAAGAACAGCCAGCTCAAGGACGCCGAGAACAGGATCAAGCAGAAGGAGAACTCTCTGAACCAGCAGAATTCCGAGCTTCAGAGGAAGATGCGTGACGCTGACAACGCCAAGGCGAGTTTCCAGGCCCAGCAGGAGACCCTGACCAAGAAGACTGAGGAATATGAAAGACTCAGCGCCCAGGCCAACAAGCAGCTTGAGACGATCGCCGGAATGAGCGCGCAGGAAGCCAAGAACATTCTTATTGAGAATATGAAGGCTGAGGCGAGGACCGAGGCTCAGGCCTACATCAACGACACGATGGACGAGGCTCGCCTGAACGCTTCCAAGGAGGCCAAGAGAATCGTCATCAACACCATCCAGAGAACGGCCACCGAGACCGCCATCGAGAACGCCGTGACGACATTCCCGATCGAGAACGATGAGATCAAGGGAAGGATTATCGGTCGTGAGGGACGTAATATCCGTGCCCTTGAGGCTGCCACAGGTGTCGAGATCGTGGTTGACGACACACCTGACGCCATTCTTCTTTCCGCGTTCGATCCTGTCCGCAGGGAAGTTGCCAGACTCGCCCTGCACCAGCTTGTCGTTGACGGACGAATCCACCCGGCGCGTATCGAGGAAGTTGTGACCAAGGTTCAGAAACAACTTGAGGACGAGATACTTGAGACAGGTAAGAGAACCTGCATAGACCTTGGGATCCACGGACTGAACATCGAGCTCGTGAAACTGATCGGCCGAATGAAATACCGTTCATCCTACGGTCAGAACCTGCTCCAGCACTCCCGTGAGGTCGCCAACATCTGCGCCATCATGGCAGCCGAGCTCGGTCTGAATCCTAAGCTCGCCAAGAGAGCCGGTCTCCTGCACGACATCGGTAAGGTTTCCGAGGAGGAGCCGGAGCTTCCACACGCATTGCTTGGTATGAAACTGGCCGAGCAGTACAAGGAAAAGCCTGAGATCTGCAACGCCATCGGCGCGCACCACGAAGAGATCGAGATGACATCGATCATCTCTCCTATCGTAATGATCGGTGATGCGATTTCCGGTGCCCGTCCTGGAGCCCGTCGTGAGGTCATCGAGTCTTACATCAAGAGGCTCAAGGGAATGGAAGACCTTGCCGCCGCCTATCCGGGAGTCACAAAGAGCTATGCCATCCAGGCCGGCCGCGAGCTCCGCGTCATTGTTGGCGCCGATGAGGTCAGCGATGACCAGGCCGGAAGACTCTCCGCTGACATCGCCCAGAAGATCCAGGAGGAGATGACTTATCCGGGACAGGTCAAGATCACTGTGATCAGAGAGACCCGTTCCGTAGCCTACGCTAAATAACATTCTGAATATAACGGCAAATGTTTTGACGCTATGACACATACTTTCAAAAAAGCTGTGGCGTTGGTGGCTGCGCTCCTTATCGGGAGTGTGGCCTCTTTCGCGCAAGCCCCGGAGGCCACCGCCAAGTGGTCGGTTTCCAGCAAGGTGGTTTCAGAGAATGTCTATGAACTGACATTCAAGGCCAGCATTGTGGATGGATGGCACATCTACACTGTGGATCATGCCTACAATCCTATTTACATCGAATTCGCCTCCGATCAAGGATATTCATTGGTCGGTGGTCTCAATCAGGTGACAAAACCGTCTGATTTCCAAGGAGAAAAAGTTTTCTTTGATTCTGTGACACTCACTCAAAGGGTCAAACTGACCGGCAGTGAGGCCACGGTCACAGGTGAAGTCTCATGGAGCGGATGCAACGACAGGTTCTGCGCGGCTCCGGAATCATGGGAATTCTCCGTTCCGCTTGCTGCGGCTGTACCTGTGGCGAGTGCGTCTTCGGATGACGTTACCATTGACACTAAGTCGGAAGAGGCCTCTTCATCGCTTGAGGCCGGTATCGCATCCGGTGATAATAGCGATAACGAAGGGTCTCTGTGGGCTTTGATCATCGAAGCCATCCTGTGGGGATTCGCCATGCTGATGACCCCATGTGTGTTCCCGATGGTGCCGATGACGGTGTCGTTCTTCATGAAACAGTCCTCGACCGCCGCTGAAGGCCGCTTCAAGGCTTTCATCTACGGTCTCTTCATTGTCCTTTTGTACACTGTTCCGATCAGTGTGATCATCGGCCTGACATGGATAATCGGAGGGAATACGGTCACCGCCGACATATTCAACTGGCTTGCGACACACTGGCTGCCGAACCTGATATTCTTCATCGTGTTCATGATTTTCGCGGCATCCTTCTTCGGCGCCTTCGAGATAGAGCTGCCGTCCAGCCTTGCCAACAAGAGTGACGCGAAGTCCAGCGGCAAAGGACTCGGCGGCATATTCTTCATGGCTCTGACCCTTGTGCTGGTGTCATTCTCATGCACCGGTCCTATTGTCGGCACGGTGCTGATCAAATCAACTCAGGGAGAGTTCTGGACTCCGATGGTCACGATGCTCGCCTTCTCCGTCGCCTTCGCCTTGCCGTTCACGATCCTGGCGATGTTCCCGTCGCTGCTGAAAAAGATGAAAGGCAAGTCCGGCTCTTGGCTCAACAGTGTCAAGGTCGTGCTCGGCTTCATCGAGGTAGCGCTTGGCTTCAAGTTCCTCAGCGTCGCTGACCAGACCTACCACTGGGGACTGCTTGACAGGGAAGTATATTTAGGAATATGGATCGTCACGTTCTCGCTTCTCGGATTTTACCTTCTTGGCAAGCTACGTTTCAAGAATGACGATCCTGTGGAGCATGTCTCTGTGCCGAGGCTTGGCCTTGCGATCGCCGTCTTCACATTCGTGGTCTATATGATTCCGGGAATGTGGGGCGCTCCGCTGAAGGCTCTGTCCGGCTACCTTCCTCCGCTTGAGACTCAGGATTTTGTGGTTTACAATTATGCGGACACTCCGGTGGGAACGGTCACTTCGACAGGCTCAGTGACCATCGAAGCGACCGAAGAAACCAGCACATCGACAAGCTCAGTGACCGGTGTCTTCACCTACGGCCAGAAGTACGACCTCAAGATGCCGCTCGGTCTGACCGGCTACTTCACCCTGGAGGAAGGCCTCGCCGCCGCCAAGGCCCAGGGCAAACCCGTCTTCGTTGACATCACCGGCCACGGCTGCGTCAACTGCCGCGAGATGGAACAGCGCGTCTGGAGCGATCCGAGAGTCCTGAATATTCTCAGGAATGAATATGTCCTTGTGGCTCTTTATGTGGATGACAAGACCAAACTCGATGAGGCGGAATGGCTGACCACTCCGGATGGCAAGACCTTGAAGGAGATCGGTCGTGTGAACTCTTACATAGCCCGTACACGGTTCGGAGTAAACGCCCAGCCGAACTATGCCCTTCTTGACGCCGAAGGCAACCAGCTTGCCCCGGTCCGTGGCTATAATCTTTCCGTCGATGGTTTCATAGCCTTCCTCAACTCCGGCCTGAAAAAATAGCCGTGGCACTTAATGTGCTGTAAATGAATATAAAGACCGAAGTCCTGATGCCGTTACCAGCGTCAGGACTTTGGTCTTTTAATTGATTATGAGCCGCTTATCCGCCACGTATATTCATTGGTTCAGAAAGATGTTCGCTTTCCGGACAAAATTCGTTATAATTGCGGCAATGCCATACCACTGGGCAGAGTGGAGCCGCAAAATATGATAACCCCAAAATAAAACGAGACTTATGGTCCAGACTTTAATAGCCAACTCAGGAATACAGTTTTTCTCCAGAGAGATACTTCTGGATGCGAACGACGGATTCAGACAGGTCTTTTACGAATGGTTTGATGAGGAACAGGTCGAGCATGTTCTTGAGTATGCCTACGAGATCAGGCAACTTGACAAGGATGGTTTCGGAACAGGCGCGAATTATTCCCGGAGGACCCTGATGACATTCGCCTTCCTGGAGATTCTGGCCAAGTACCCTGCAAACACCGATGCGAAAGCGATTCTGGACAAATGTGTCGCGATGGAACGGAAGGATTACACCGATGCCGTTGCCAGCCAAAGCGTCGCCAGTCTCGATGCGTTCATGAAGAAATATCCGGATTCCGCGTTCCGGGAGGATGTGGCCGACAGGATCGATGATCTTCCTCTCTGGCTGAAAGCCAAAGGCCAGAATACGATAGATTCCTACAAGCGGTATCTCGCCGAGTCCGAGCACCGGATCTACAAACAGGAGGCCGATGACGCCATCGCCGACCTGTCAACCTCGCAGGCTTATTTCAACGCCCTCCGTGTCAACACCATCGACGCGCTGAAGCAATTCCGCAAGGATTATCCCGCCAGTTCCTATGACAAGCGCGCCTCCAGCAAGATCGCCCGCCTGATGGCGGACAAGTTCACGTCTGAATCCTCCTACGCGGACAAAAGAATGGCCATGGAATATGCCGCTGATGACGAGACAATCAGGTATGTGAGCGACAAATACGCCACCGCCACCCGGAATAATGAAGCATATTCCTCGGTTTACAGGACATCGGCGTCACAAAGTAGGTCGTCAGATGCATCATCCCGCGGAAGTTATAGGTCCAGCCAATCTTGCATACGCTTTGGATTAACTTTGTCAGCGGATGTTGGATATTCTTATGACACTGGTTATGAGGCATATCCTTTCTCAATAGCTGCAGGTGGGATGATAAGGTTCGGAGACCAGAGACATCCGTTGAATCTTATTATCGGAGCCAAGGCTCTGATGGCCTACACAAAAATAAGATATGATGATTCTTCCTATGGCTCAAAGGAAAGCCTGACCGTAAATGAGATGGTGATTCCGGTGGATTTGAACTGGAATGTCATCACTTCCGAATATATGTCAATGTATGTTGGTGTTGGCTGCCAATATGGTTTTCAGACATCACGTGCCATTAAAGCGTCATACGGTTTCGCATGGGCCAAAGGTGACTGGCACTGTTACTATATTCATTATATCAAAGGTATGTTCAAAGGATTCGATAAAATCTCTCCATTCCTTGGCATGAGCTATACTTATTATTTCTAGTCCGCCATTCATTCAGGGAACGTTTTTTGGCAAAATGCGACGTTTGCACCTGGGAACGCGTTTGTCACATGGTTCCGAAATGGTACTCTATCTTCCATTCCGCCTGGCGGCCGGGCTCGATGAGGAGGTGGGTATAGGGTTCGAGGCATGCGACTTCGTGGTTGCACCAAAACACGGCGTATTCCATCGCGGCGTCCGAACGGGCATCCACGGTCAGGCCATTCGCGGTGTTCGCAAGCCTGAAACTGTAATTCTTCCGCTGTTCGGAACCCTTGAGGTCACCCATGAATATGGTCTCTCCGGGTCTCAGGTCCCTTGAGAAGCGTATTCCGTTGTCGGTAAGCGCCACGCTGTCATATTCATCACGCCAATGCCCTTGAGGTTTGAAAGGAAGGGTGATGACGGTGGCTTTTCCGGTCGGTGCCCCGTCAAGGACGAAAAAATTGTGGTTATAGACATACATGTCCATGATCCCCTTTCCAGTGTTCTTCAGAATATGCTCCAGAACCAGAGTCCCTTCCCGGGGGATGATGATCCTTTTCATGTAATCGTATGAATATCCTCCTGCCGCCATCCTATGCCTGAATTCCGTCTGGCCGGGCGCCGCCTTGAAGTCCCTTTCGCCTTCGTCCAGCACTTTGTACAGGCGGAAGTGGTCATATTCATCAACATCCCTCTCCAGCAGACCTACCCCAGGCTTCAGAAAACCTCCCCCCGGATCGGCGTTGTCATAGCCTATCGGCGAGAACTCCTCAGCCGGTCCGCCTACGGCGTCGTGATTGAACGGGTCATATTCCCGAAACCATTGGCTGACATATTTCCTGCCGCGGCTTTCGAGGGACAGGATTATTCCGCTCCTGTCGAAGCGGGTGCCTCTGTAGTAGGGAGTTGCGACATCCGGACGCGCCAGGACCAGTTTGGTCGAACGGTTGTGTAATTCAATCATCAGAATGTGCTGCGTTTGTTCATCTTGAATCTAATGTGGGTTTTCCACAGTGTCCTGTCGTTGATCATTCTTGCGATCTCGCGGCCCATCTCGTTGAAGTCAGTGGAGATGGTCGTCAAGCCGTTGAGAACTACGCGGTCAACAGGGGAGTCATTGTAGGAGATTATGTGATAGTCGGTCCCGACCTTGAGCCCTTTGGCGTTGTCCACCAAGGCGATCAGGCCAGAGTCCAGTTGGCTGGTCAGGATAAGGAACGCATCGCCTTTCCTTACCGTTGACGGGGCCTCGCTGAGAAATTCCACATCTATCCCATGCTCCTGACAGAAGCCGGTCACTTTCTTCTTTATGACAGGCCAGTACAGTGATGTGGGCATCGCTATAACTTTAAGGTTACCGATCTTTTCCAGTTTCTCCGCGCCCTGTTCTAGCCCCGAGTACACATCGTTATCGAAATCCTGATAGGCGGCTCCGAAATTTCCCGCCATGCCTGGCATGAGGTGGTCCGCCATTATCAGCTTGTGGTTGGGAATCCTTTTGATTATTTTTCTTGCCCTTTCCTGAACGGTCTTGTCAAGGCTGAAGTGGGGCAGCACGACGTACCAGTCGAATTTTCCAAGATTCTCGTTTATGAAATATTCGAATATCCCGATGTCTTGATTGTGCAGCAGGATTGTGTCTTCGGACCGTCCTTTCAATTCCTGGTGGAACCCGTGCACGATCTCCTGCTTATAGACGCTGAATCTGTCAATGAGGAAAAGCACTGATATGGCGCTCTTTGCGGAAGTGTCCGCCACGTAGAATCCCTTGCCTTGCTGCGCTTCCAGGATTCCGTTCGACCGCAGGAGGTAGTATGCCCGCTTGACCGTCTCCTTGGAGATTCCCAGCTCTCCGGAAAGAGCGTTCATGGACGGAACCAACTCACCGGTTTTCAACCTTCCGTCTTTCACGGCATCAGATACGGCTGATATAAGCTGCTTATAGACAGCTGTCTTGCTTGTTGTGTCAATCGCGAAACTAATCATATTTCACTTATAAGGGTGTGCTTTGGTGTGGTAAAGTTACAGTTAATTTTTCAATCTCTATACATTTTTTGAAGAAAACTGGTGTGGTATAGTGTGGTATTTATTCCAAAAATCATTATATTTGCAGGAAATAAGGACTGAAATGAAAAAATCAACTGAAATTCCGGCCACGAAAAGTGTTCAGGAAAAGTCTTGGGTCAAGTGGGAGGTCCTGCTTCTCCTTTGGATGGCGTACCTGCTGAACCAAGGTGACAGGCAGGTGTTCAACACCGTGCTTCCTTCCATAAGGGAGGCGTTGAACCTGACGGACACATCTGTCGGCCTGATCGCCACAGTGTTCAATCTGTTCTATGCCTGCATGGTGCCGCTGGGCGGTCTGGCGGGCGACAGGCTCAGCCGTAAATGGGTGGTCACAGGCTCGATCCTGTTCTGGAGCGTGGCCACGATGTTCACCGGGCTGGCCAACAGCGTGTTCCTTCTCGTGATCATGAGAAGTGTCGCCACCGGCGGCGGCGAGGCTTTCTTCGGTCCCGCTAACTATTCTCTTCTGGGGCAGTACCACACGGAAACGAGAGCCAGGGCGATGTCCATACATCAGACCGCATACTACGTGGGCGTGATAGTGGCCGGATGGCTGGCCGGCGCCATAGCTGACTATTTCGACAAGGCCGCTCCGGGGAACGGGTGGAAATATTCATTCATTATTTTTGGTGTGGCGGGAATATTCTGGGGTATCCTTATGGCTTTCAGGCTGAAAGACAAGCCTTTGACCGCGGCTGAGCAGGCGGAGAAGGATCGGAGCAAGCCTGGCATCCTGGATGGTTTCAAGACCGTGTTCACAACACCTACGGCCGCTGTTCTGACGATTGGTTTCTCTGGACTGATCTTCGTGATCACCGGCTACATGACATGGATGCCGGCGTATCTTCAGGAAGAGCTTGGCCAGAGCCAGGCCGCGGCAGGATTCAATTCGATGTTCTGGACGTATGTCGCCGCCTTTGTCGGTGTCCTGATCTCCGGCACGCTTTCGGACAGGCTCGCGGCCAGGAACCATAAGGCGAGGATGCTCCTTCAGGCGGCCGGCCTGCTGTTGGGAGCCCTGCCGCTTTTCTTCATCGCGCGAAGCACAACCCTGACCGTACTCTATTTATGTTTTGCCGCCTGGGGCTTCTTCAGGGCGTTCTTTGATGCCAACACTTATGCGGTTCTTTATGACGTCACCCCTGAGAATCTTCACGCGTCATGCTCCAGCGCGATGATAACGACCGGATTCGCTGTCGGTGCGCTCGCTCCTGTCGCCCTTGGAGCCATGAAGCAGAGCCTTGGCAGTCTTCAGGCCACATTCCCTGTGCTCGGATGCATCTGGCTGGCCTGCGGAATCATGATGGCGGTCGTGAGCTACACAAATTATCAAAAAGACTACAACAAACTGAATAAATGAAAAAGGAAACAAAAACAAGAAAGCCGAAGGCAGGTTTGCTGCTCGTCGCTTCCCCAAGGTTCAAAAACCTCTCCGGGCCTAAAAGAGGTTCATACGGTGAAAAGAAGGAAGCCGTTTCACGGCAGATAGTCGAATCCCTTGATTTCCTTGATGTCGAATATCCCGGCATCGTGTACGAGAGGGAAGACGCGGAGAAAGCCATGGATCTGTTCTACAACAGCAGGGTGGATTTCATCATCGCCGAGTTCCTTTCATGGAGCGAGGACTTCGCCTGGATCCGTTTCTTGAGGGATTGCCCCCAAATCCCGATGATCTTCGTGAACGTGGCGAAAGACAGGATGGCGTTCGAGACCACACTTGATGAGGATGATTTCATTGAATATCTCTGCTCGGGCACACTGGTCGGCTCCCTTGAGGCCTCCGGCTCGGTGCGCAGGGTTCCACGGAAGGATGTGCGCTTCGTCATGGGCACAAGAGATGAGGTGAATGAACAGATCAGGGTCTTCTCCCGCGCGGCCCTGGCACGGGCGGTGCTCCGTAAATCCAATGTTGGCCTCATGGCCAACATGAACGAGGCGATGTGGTCGACGTACATCGACAACTATGACCTGTTCACCAAGATCGGACCGGAGATCCACTACCTGCCGTATTCAGACTACAAGGAATATATCGACGCACTGACGGACGTGGAGGTCAAGGAATATGCAGACACGCTCACGTCCCGTTACCGGATGATGGAGGATGTGGAATATGACAAGTTCATCGGCTGCGTGAAGGCATCGTTGGCGTTGAAGAACATGGCCAGGGACAACGATGTGGACGTCATGGTGTATAATGACATCGACAGGGCCACATTCAAGGTCAGCGGCTGCCGTGCCGGATTCTATCACGACTGGTTCAACGAGAACATGAGTGTCCTTGTGCCCGAGGCTGACATGGGAGCCGGACTGGCGACCTTTGTCCTGAAACTGATCTCGGGAGGCCATGTGAACTTCATCGAGCCGTTCCACATTGAGAACGATTTCGGCACCTTCGCCGGAGGACATGCCGGACCGAACGACCACAACGATCCTGAGTGGCAGGACAATGTGCTGATCGCCAGGGATGTCCGCTTCGCTAAGACCAGCTGGAAATATGCCGGGGCACCGTTCGCGTGGTACCGTTTCAGCACGGGAATGAAGACGGTCACCGGCATCTATGAGGAGAACGGGAAGTACAAGATGGTCTGCTTCCAGGCCGAGTCGCTTCCGGGAGAGCATGTCCTGGCGACATATTCCCACAGCATATTCCGTCCGGTCGTTCCGGTCAAGGAACTGTTCGAGAGGCTTCTCAAGGTCGGCGTTACACAGCATTACGCCATAGTGGACGGAGACTGGCGTGCGGAGCTGGCCGCGTTCGCCGAGATCATGGGATTTGAGTTTTATGATATCAGATAAATAGGAGAAACGCAAAATGAGTTTTATGTACAACCCGTTTCCGTTCGATGACCCGAAGCCGGTCAATCGTCCGGAACTGTCCAAAAAGACAATTGACGCGGTGGTTTCAGGAGGCACACCTGCCGTGGCGAAGAAATTCGCGGCCTCTGTCATTGAGAGCGCCCGTGAATCCAACCGGATCCTGGCTTTCGATGGTTATACCACGGTGGACTGGAAACTGTTCCTGAACCTTGTGGCGAGGGAATGCCGGATAGCCGGAGTGGAGTTCGTCTCGATCGATCAGAACAAGGAGTGCTTCAAGAGCGGTGAGGAAATCGACAACATGATCGATCCGCTCCTCATCTGGGACACCAAGATCGATCCGACCCTTCTTTACGGAAAGATCTACAAGGGAGGCTATGAGGGCCTTCTTGACAAGGTCAAGACCAAGAAGTTCGAGGAGAATGTGATGTCTTTGAAGGAAGGTAAGGGCAAGGTTGTGGCCGTTTACGGCTACGGTTGTCTCATTCCGAGATTCAGGAAGCTGTACGATGTGAAGTGCTTCTTCGACATCACTCCGAAAACCTCCATCCTGCGCATCCGTGGAGGAGAGTATTCCAACATCGGCAAAGAGCGTCCGGACCAGATCAACCGTGTGATCCGTCGTTGCTATTACTGTGATTTTGAGATCGCTGTCTGCAACAGGAGGGAACTTCTGCATAACTCGGCCATAGATTTCTTCTTCCTCGCCGATGACCCTAAGAACATCGTGATGATGCCTTTCGAGACGTTCTCGGACATCTGCGCACAGTTGGTGAAATACCCGTTCAGGGCCAAGCCTTGCTACCTTGAGGGAGTGTGGGGCGGTTCCTACATGAAGAAACTCCGTCACCTGCCGGACAACATGAGGAACGCGGCCTGGGTGTTCGACTTCATACCGATGGAGGTCAGCGTGCTGGTGAAGGTCGGAGGCGAGACTCTGGACATCAACTTCTGCACATTCGTCTGCAAGGAAGGCGTGAACCTCATGAGCAAGGACTGCGTGGAGAAGTTCCACGGCTATTTCCCGATTCGTTTCAACTACGATGACAGTTACCACTCCACCGGCAACATGTCCATCCAGTGCCATTCGGGCTCAGCCTTCAACCGTGAGCATTACGGAGAGTTCGGACGCCAGGACGAGAGCTACTACGTCTGCGTCACCGGGCACGATGCCAAGACATTCATCGGTTTCCGTGACGATGCCGACATCCCTCGGTTCTTCAAGGACATAGAGGCGGCGGACACTGAGCACAAACCGTGCGACTACATGAAATATGTCAATTACGAGGAGTCCAAGCCGGGCCTCCAGGTGATGCTGCCTGCCGGAACCATCCATTCCTCAGGACGCAACCAGGTCATCCTTGAGATCGGCTCCCTCACGATCGGTTCCTACACCTACAAGATGTACGACTATCTCCGTCTGGACTTCGACGGAAAGCAGAGGCCTATCCACACCCGCCTTGGTGAGGAGAACGTGGCCCAGCATCGCACGGCATCCGTGATCCATGACCCTCAGAGTCCTGACTATATCGTCCAGAAGCCTCGCGTGGCCGCGTCCGGCGAAGGATGGAAGGAACTGATCCTCGGCGAGAACGAGCAGTTGTATTTCAGCCTGAGGCGCCTGGATTTCGAGACGGAATGCCCTCAGGACACTCACGGAGAGCGCTTCCATGTCCTTGCGCTTGTCGATGGTGACCACGTCAGGGTACGCAGCGTGGCGCATCCTGAGCGCAGTTTCGACATGGATTATCTGGACATTGTCTGTGTGCCTGCCGACATGGGCGAGTACGTGATCGAGAATCTCGGCAAGGAGCCTGTCATGGTTCACAAGACGATGCTCAGGGACGGCTATCAGGAGGTTGTCCTCTGACGAGCCTGTTGACTATTGTTTTGTTTCAGGCCATCGAGGGTAGTATATTCATAATGACCTTCGGTGGCCTTGATTTGTTTATGACTCAAAAAACGTGTAATTTTGGCTTTGTTAAGATTGATTGAATCATGCCATTGAATCTGAATATAGTTGAGCAGAGCATTGTCCCGCCTTTCAGACAGATAATAAACCAGATCGAGGAAAGCATCAGGAACGGTTCGCTTAAAAGCGGAGAGATGCTTCCTTCAATGAGCGAGATGGCCGAGTCTCTTGGATTGTCAAAGGAGACGGTGAAAAAATCCTACTTGATTCTCAGGGACCAAGGTGTCATCAATTCCACCAGAGGTGTAGGTTATTTCATAGCGTCCCCGGATTCGAACCGGAAGAAGCGCGTCATGCTGCTTTTTGACAGGCTCAGCATAGTGAAGGAAGTGATTTTCGACTCTTTCGCCTCGACCATCGGAGAGCAGGCTGAGATCAACATCTACCTGCACAACCAGCAGGTTGAGCTTCTGGACTACTATGTACGGAAATATCTTGACAGCTATGACTGGTTCGTCATCACCCCGCATTTCCCTCTTGACAGCAAGACTCAGCGGCAAGTCCTGACCATCCTGCGCAGGATTCCGATCCGCAAGCTTATTATCCTTGACCATAAACTTGACAACCTTGTGGGGAACTACGGGACTGTGTACCAGGATTATGCGACGGACGCCGCTCTCGGACTCTCCATGGCGGCCGAGGAATTGAGACAGCTCAGAAAACTGAATGTCATCATTTCCCAGTCCAGTCTTTACCATGCCTACGCGTGTCAGTCGATAAGCGATTTCTGCAAGGCGAACAAGATTTCATGCGTGTTCCACTCCAATGTCACACCGAGGATCGTCCATGCCGGTGAGGTTTACCTAATCGTAAACGGGCAGATTGACATGGATCTGATAAATCTTGTGAGGGCCGCGAGAGCGAAAAACCTGAAGCCCGGGAAGGACTTCAGGATCATAGCTTACAATGATTCTCCGATCCGGGAGATCGTGCTTGACGGACTCACGACCATCTCCACCGATTTCGAGCAGATGGGCCGGCTTGCCGCCGAGATGATTCTGGACAACACACCTCGTAAGGTCAAGTGCGATTTCCGCATGATCCGCCGAGGCACATTCTAAAGGAAATCCATGCAGAGGGCGAGATCCTCTTCGTCAGAGAGAACGTAACTTGCTCCGGCGATAAGCATCTGCTGGGCGTCGAGCTCGCCCCATGTCACACCGGCAGGTATCACTCCGGCTTTCTTGCATGCCAGAACCCCTCTTTCGTCATCTCCGAGATGGGTGACCTCCCTTCCTGTCACTCCAAGGCTTTTCACAATCTCCGAAAGGATTGATGAATATGCCTCCACATCGCTCCTGCTGACACAGCTGTACACCTTCGCGAACTCCACTCCGCCGAGGTTCTTCTTGGCGGTCTCGTTGACTTTCACCTCGCTTTCGGAGGAGACGAGGAAAATTTTGATTCCTCTTGAATATAATTCCTTCACCTTCTCGCTGACCCATAGGAAGACCTTTCCGTCCGCATCCACCAGCGTGCCGTCCATGTCAAGCACAAGAGCCTTCATGGCCTTGCGGACGTAAGGATATTCATCGAACGACATGTCGTTCGGGTCGGTCCTCGGGTCACCGGTCCTGCGCATCCATCTGTGCAGCTTGCGGGCCATCCTCTTTCCGATCGCTTGATAGTCAGGTGATTCGGCTACGTTGACAATCCTGTCAGCGTCGTTTCTGACATCGTACAGCTCCCTTGCTGGACGGAGCCCGAACGCACGCTCGAAGATCTCTGACGGATATTCGTCCCTGTGGAACGACATGTAGGCCTTTGCAGGACCGTTACCCGTGTCGCCGAATACCGGATCAACCCCGGCCGGAAGCCTCTCAGGGTGAAGATTTTCGATGTAGTGATACTCCTTGGTCACCACGGCTCTCATCGGGTAACCGTAGCCACCGGGTCTGGTGTTTGTGTGACGCTCCCGGTCAAGATAGAGTTCCTTGCGGGTTCCGTCGCGTTTCCCTTTCAGAACCGGAAGCATGCTGCGTGAGTCCATGTCCGACGGGCCTTTGACACCGGCGGCCTCGTAGAACGTGGCCGTAAGGTCCATCAGGCTCACAAAACCGTCACAGACCGAACCGGCCTCGACCACTCCCGGCCATCTGATTGCAAGCGGGATGTGGCATCCGAGGTCGTAAAGATTGGACTTGGCTCGCGGGAATGAGTACCCGTTGTCGCTGGTCATGACGAGAAGCGTGTTTTCAAGCCGTCCTGACTTTCTCAGGGCTTCGATCACCTCCTCGCATTCGTCCTGGAACAGTTGGATGTTATAGTAATAATCAGCCACGTCCGTTCGGACATCCGGAGCGTCCGGAAGGTCCGGACACAATTTCAGCGAGTCCGGGCAGAAACCGTGTTCCTCACCGGATCCCACAGAATATGGTCTGTGTGGCCGTCTGCTGCCCATCCATGCGCAGATCGGCTTGTCGGCTGGAGCCTGCTCGATCCATTCGGCCAGATTCTGGACCTCATGTCCGGCGGGATTATGCTCCCATCCTGTCTGCGAGAATACTCCAGGCCCCCATCCCTTGTGCCAGTAAACTGTCATATAACCAGCCTTTTCCAACAGTTCCGGGTACACGGTCAGGTCTCGTGGAAAGTACGAGTTGAGGTTGCAGGCCTCGCCCAGGCGGTGGGCGTAGCATCCTGTCAGAATACAGGCTCTTGAAGGGGATGAATGTGGAGCCGCGCTGTAAGCCTTTGTGAACAGCATCCCTTCAGCGGCCACGGAATCGAACACCCTCGAATCCACGACATTGTCTCCATACGGTGTCGCGTGAGGGAATCCCCAGTCATCGGCCAGAAGAAGCACGATGTTAGGTCTCGTCTGCTGGCCGGAAATATTCTGTGCGGCAAGACAGGCGATCGGAATCAAGATAAGAGATGATTTTCCAGACTTGGTCATATTCTTACTTCAAATTGACTGTCACCATTATAGGGTAATGATCAGAGATGTAAGGCACGCCCCAGTCCGGGTTGTTGAAAGTCTCGAACTTCGTGATTTCGGCGTTCCTGTAGAAAATGTAGTCGAGCACATGCTTTCTGGAGATCTCCATTTTGCCGAACGCGTTGAACGTGGTCGCGTCACTGGTCTCGGGTGCCGTGAGTCTCGCGTCTTTCATCCAATAGTAATATGGCTGGAGACCCCATCTGCGTATGTCATCGGCCTCGTAGGACGCGTTCATGTCCCCGGCCAGAAAGACAGTGGCCTTGTCTCCAGCCTCGGCCTGCATCCTGTCCAGATTCAGAAGGCTTGAATTCAGCTTGCCCTCAAGGTCGCGGTTGAGTATTCCGAGGCAGAGGTGTGTGCAGTACCAGTAGAATTTCTTACCTGTCGCTTTCTCACGGAACAGTCCCCAGACCGTGCCTCTCCATTGTTTTGTGGTCACGTCCCAGCACATGGACGGCTCATCGGGTGTGGCGCTGTGGAAGAACCATCCGTTTTTCAGCAGTCTGACCGTGTTCCTGTTATAGATGATCACGGCGTTGGCCCCTTTGCCGGAACCGGTGCCTTCGATCTCTATCATGTCATATTCAGGAAGTAGTTCCTTCAGGTCCGCGCGCATCTTGGCCCTTGCCTCGTTTATCGCGACCACGTCAGGTTTGACGGAATCCATCATCCTCTGGATGGCGAATTTGCGTGTCTCCCAGTTCAGGACACCGGTGTCCTTAGGGGTGTTGTAGCGGATATTGAAGGACATCAGTTTCAGTTCGGCGGACGCCCTCAGGGAGAATGCTCCCAGAAGGACGGCCACCGCGAATAATAATTTGAAGAAGTGTGTTTTCATATTCAAGAAGCACATCAATATCCAGGGTTCTGCTGGATGTTGCCGTTTGTCACAAGCACATCGTTGGTCGGGATCGGCCAAAGATAGCCTTGCTCTTTGTAGAAATGCCTTTCGTGCATGGTCTGTACCGCTGCGAAATCCGACAGGCCGCTGAGGTCCGGGATGCCGTCCTCGTCCACGTCCGGGGTGTAGCCTATGAAGTCCCCGCCAAGTTTCTGAAGATCGGCCTTCTTGTTGTAGGCGAACCCATATTCAAAGCCATTGAGAACTTTCTCCGCAATTCTCCATCTGCGCATGTCGTACATGCGAAGCCTCTCGCCGGCGAACTCCATGCGGCGTTCAGTCCTGAGGATAGTGCGCAGTCTGGTCTGGTCCGTGGTCGTCACGGCAGGGTAGGCGGACGTGTTCTCCGGGGTTGTCTTGTAGGCTCTTGCCCTGACCTTGTTGATGGCCGCCACCGCCTCCCCGTCGGAGGTCTCCCCGAGCTCGATCTTGGCCTCGGCGTACATCAGAAGCACATCAGCGTATCTCAGGATCTGTTTGTCAGGATCAGTGATGAAATCATCCGTCCAATCCTCGTCCACGCCTTTGCATTTGATGAGGCCTGTCCTGGAAGGCAGTTTAGGGTCGGTGTTCACAAGCATGTTGTCATTGTTCGGCACCATTCCTCCAGCCTTGTCGCTCCAGACTTTAAGCGCGTTGAAACGGAAGTCATAGACAATGCCGCAGAATTTGGTCCCCGGCTCCAGAATCGTGGCCTTGAGGCGTGGATCTCTGTTTTCCCACGGATTCTTAGGGTTGAACCTCTTGGACTCATCGACAGGCAGTCCGTCATCGCAGAGGAAAGCGTAGAGGAGATCCCATGTCGGATTGTTCGAGCAGTAGCCGTTGTGCATTCGTGGAAGTCCGGAGGTGACACCGAGGCCATGAAGGTACTGGTTGCCGTTTCCGCCAGACAGCTCGTATGATCTGGCTATGCTGAAGACTGCCTCGCAGGTGTTGTGTGTCTTGCTGAGGAACAGTTCGCTGAAATCAGGGTAAAGGTCATAGACTCCGAGATCGATGCAAGCCTTCGCCGCGTCGCGCGCCATCTCAAGATATTCCTTGGAAGCCGTCTCGTCCGGCTGCTCCTGGAATTTCAGCATCGTTCCGAAGTACAGCGCTGTCCTGGCCTTCATGCCGAGGGCGGCCCCTTTCGTCACCATCTGCTGTCCTGAATATGCCGCAGGGCAGTTTTCCGCGGCATAGTCGAAATCCTCCATTATTTTCGGGAGGGCCTCTATGACTGGGGTTCTGCCGGTTGAATAGGCCACGTCCAGTGTGATGTCGTTCAGGAAGAACACCGGGTCTCCGAAGAGCATACATATTCTTGAATAGAAACATGCGCGGTAGAATCTGGCGCACCCTTCAAGCATCCTGTAGTCTTCGTCGGACATTGAATCCTTGGCTTTGTGCATGTTGTCGAGAATCGCGTTGCAGCGGCTGATTCCCTTGTAGGTGAAACTCCAAAGGTACTTGACGTTCACGGAACTGTTGCCAGTCGTCGTTCCGAGTTTCATGGAATTCTGCGAGTTCCTGTTGACCGCGTCGTCTGTGAACTCGTCAAGGTCGGCGGTCATTCCGGCTTCCGTGCGGTCGGAAAGCCAGAACTGCACTAATTGGATGGTGTTCAGGCTCATGATTACCTGTTCCTTGTCCTTGTACCAGTTCCCTGTCGCCGGCTTGTCAAGAGGCGCGAGATCCAGGTTGATGCATGACGCCGCAGCGATCGCCATGGCGGCAAATGTGAATATTCTTTTGATTTTCATCATCATGTCCTCCTAAAATTTGACGCTTGCTCCGAATACCACGCTCTTGGTGATAGGATAGCCGCCCGAGCTGACTTCCGGATCCCATCCCTTAGGGAAATGGCAGATCGTGAAGAAGTCGGATAGCGAGCATGACAGTCTGAGGTTTCTTATATTCATGGCATCCAGCCACTTGCTTAGCAAGGTGTAGCCGATTGTGATGTCCTTGATTCTGAGGTAGGCTCCATTTATCAGCCAGAAATCAGACACCGCGTAATTCTGCGAGCTCGTTCCAGTGGTCTGGGAATATCTCGGATACTTCGCGGAGAGGTTCTCGTTGATCGTATTGAACGGGCTCCAATGGCTTTCCGCCACGAATTCCGGAACATTTCCCCAGTAACTGTAAAGAGGCTGGACCATCTGGGCCGACAGCAATGCGTCCCGTTTGCCTACTCCCTGGAAAGTCAAGTTGAAGTCAATCCCTTTCCATCCTAAGAATATGGAGCCTCCGTAATTCATCCTTGGTAGCGAGCTTCCGATCACTGTTCTGTCATAGTCATTGTTGATGATTCCGTCCGGAACCCCGTTGGCTCCGCTGAGATCCTTGAAACGGATGTCTCCCGGCTGTACTGTGGCGGATGTCACCGCCGACTGGGCGACCTCATCAGTGTTCTGGAATATTCCGTCCGCACGATAACCGTACCAAGCCTTGTACTCAAGTCCGGACGCGACGATGGTTCCACCACTGATCGTGAGTTTGTCACCGATGTCTCCCATGACGGACTTGTAGTCATAGAGATTGAAGTTGACTCCATAGCTGAGTTCACCGATCCTGTCGTTCCAGCCGATCGAGAGGTCCCAGCCTTTTGTGTTCATGTCACCGGCGTTCTGGTCAGGGGCCGAATAGCCCATGAATGAAGGTATGTCAAGCTCTATGAGCATATTCCTTGTCTTTTTGTAGTACCAGTCGAAATTCAGTGTGAGACGGTCCCGCAAGAAGTTGAGGTCCATGCCGACATCGTAGGTTGTGGTAGTCTCCCATGTGATGTCCTCGATGGCCAGTTTCGAGTTGGTCACGCCTTGCACACCGATCACGGAACCACCGGAGAACACCGACGGGCTTGTGAAGCTCATTGTTGTCTGGTAAGGGTAGTTTCCGATTCTTTCATTTCCGAGGTTTCCGTATGAGGCCCTGAGTTTCAGGTAGCTTACAACATTCTGATCCTTCATGAATCCTTCCCTGCTGACCACCCATCCGGCGGAGACGGAAGGAAAGTATCCCCATCTGTAGTTCTTGGCGAACCGTCCGGAAGCGTCGGCGCGGAAGTTTGCTTGGAAGTAGTACCTTGAGTCGTAATTGTAGGTGACGCGTCCGTAAGTCGAGAAATAAGCATTCTCGTAAGGCGCCGAGTTGCCGGCGGTGACCTTGTCGTCCGGACCTGCCGACAGGTAAGGGAAGTAGTCGGTGATGTAGTCGGCCTTGCTTGCGGAGATGTTCTGCCAGTTGTTGTAGAACTCCTCGATTCCGACCATCATACCCAAGTAGTGTCTGCCCCAATTCTTGTTGTAGTTGGCGAACAGCTGGGTGGTGTAGGAATATGACGATGTGCGTGCCTCCGTGAGGTCGGTGGTGTTGGCTCCGGCAAGAAAACTTTCCGACCCGTCAGGATTATCATACGGTGTGTAGGTGACGGCCTTGTTGAAATTTTTCAGCCTGCTCTCGTTGAATTTCGGAGAGAACACACCCGAGATGACGAGTCCCGTGACAGGACGTATGTCGAGTTGGATCTTGCCGCCGCTCACTATGGAACGGGACTCGCTGGTGCCGCCGTAAAGCATCTTAGCGTAAGGGTTTGTTCCGTCCTTTCCGGAAGCCGGCCTGCCGTCGGACCATTCGGCGGCGTAGATCGGCCCGGCGTTGCGCATCCATCCGGCTGGGCTGTAATATGGTGATCCTGAATCGACAACCCTACCGTTGAGGTCGATGGAGAATGTCATGTACTTGTTCAGCTCTATGTCGTTGTTGACCCTGACAGCGTAATTGTCCCAAGTGTAGGAGTCTCCAGTGTAGAGCCCATCGACATTGTCGTAGCCGAGAGAGATCTTCGTCTTCACTTTCTTGGTGCCGGCGGTCACTGACAGGTTGTATTTCTGTCTCGGAGCGAAGCTCTTCAGAATCATTCCCGCCCAGTCAGTGTCAGGATAGAGGTCTGGATTTGATTTGTGGAGAGCGTTGTAGCCGCTGATGTACTCCTGAGGCCACACTGAGTACCGTCCCGCGGATGGGGTGTCGTTGTAGGCGAGTTCGTTCATCGCCTCCATGTAGCCGACAGCGTCACCGTATTCAGGCATGGCCGTAGGGACGTCCAGTGCCATGGTGTATGAGAAATCCACGGAGGCCTTCTCGCTCTCTGTGGCCCTGCGTGTGGTCACCACGATCACTCCTGCCGCAGCCCTGGAACCGTAGATGGCCGCCGAGGCCGCGTCTTTCAGGACGGTGAGGTCTTGAATGTCAGACGGCTGGACATCCGAAAGGGATCCGGGAACTCCATCGATGATCACAAGCGGGGATGATTCCTGCATCGATGTGATACCTCTGACTCTCAATGTCGTGCCCGCTCCAGGACCGGAACTGCTCCTTGTGACGGTGAGGCCCGGGATCGCGCCTTGAAGAGCGTTCTCCACGGCGGTTGTCTGCCTTTTCTTGATCATGTCTCCCTCCACGGAACTTACCGAGCCGGTTAGGTCTTTCTTCTTCATGGTGCCATATCCGACGAAGACAACCTCGTCAAGGAAATTGGCGTCCTCTTCCAGTGTTACATTATAGGTGTCCTTCCCGGTCAGTTTCACCGTGGCTTGCGTGTAGCCTATGCAGGACACAATAATGGCTGTGGTTTCTGATGGCAGGGTCAACGCAAAGTTACCATTGATGTCTGTGGCTGTGCCGGAAGATGTTCCGGCCGCGATGACACTGGCCCCGATGATTGGCTCCGATGTGGCGCTTACCACGGATCCCGTAATCTTCCTGCTCTGGCCGAACGCGGTCTGGGAAAGGGTCAGCGCCGCGACCAGAATCAGAAGAAAACGATTTCTTCGGAAAAATTTGTTTTTTAATTTCATAATGTCTATAATTGCATTCGGAAAGAACACCATACCATACCATACCCAAGTGTGATGCAAATGTAGACATTATTTTTAAAATACAAATGAAAAAGATATACTTTTTTCTGCGAGGCGTTCCGCTCATCATAGGGATCATCCTTTTGATAAGCGGCTGCAAAGAGGAGGTCACCGCCGAGGCAAGATTCCTTACGGTTAGTTCTCCGTCAGGTGAGGACATAGCTGTCTCCGGAGATGGAGGAACGTTTGATCTTTCCGTCCAGACCAATCTTCAATGGACGGTCAAGGCGGAGTCGGACGGCTCCACGGCAAAGTGGGTCACATTCAGCCAGTCAAGCGGGATCGGAGACGGCACTGTCACGGTCACCGTGCAGAAGGGCAGGTTCGAGCCGAGGACCGCGGTGGTCACCGTCATGTCGAAGGACGAGCTTGTAAGCCATTCGTTTAATGTGACACAGGAGGCTTCCGGTGAGGCCCCTGAAGTCGAAGGTTATGTTCTCCCGGCATATTCAATATTCCAGAATATAAACGACAGGGATGTTTCTCTTGGCATCGCCAACGCTGAGATTGATGGAGGCGCCTGCAAGTTTGAAGGCGGAGCGACGATAACGATGAGCGGTGCGGCTTCAGAGGTGTCGTTCGCGTCTTCCAATTATTATCAGGTTAACGCGAAGTTCACAGGTTGGGGTGCGGAAGACGCGAAGGACATCATCGTCAGGATTCCTGTGAAAGAGGAGCTTTCGGGGGATCTGCGTATGTTCTGGGGCTGGACAAGCACCGTGGCTTCATCATGGAAGGTCTATTCGGGAATCGATGGCGAGAACTGGACAGACACTGGCACGATAATGGGTTTCACCAAAAGCGCACGTTTCAACAGGACCCTGTTCTTCTCTGTTCCCGGTACTGTTCCGGCCGGCGGGTCCCTTTACCTCAGGCTTGTGCCGGAGACCGCTCTTGCTGCAAGCGAATATGTGCAGTTCTGCACAGGATTCCTTCTCACCCGCGCGAAACCGGACGAGACCGTACTGCCTTCCGGGGACAAGGTTCTTTACACTTGCGACTTCAACAACGTGACGATCGGCTGTCCTTATAATCTTCCGCTCGGCTATCTGAGATCTTCCGCTGAGGCTTTTGACGCGTCGGCGTTCGGCTATGACGGCATGGGCAAGAGCGGTACGGTCGCGGGAGAATGGGGCAGTGTGAGGATCGGTTCCGCTTCAGGAGAGGCCGCCATCATATTACCTCCTCTTTCCGAAGAAAAACTTGGTAACGGCACCGCGGATGTGAAAGTCTCATTCAAGGCTGTCCTGTACCAGTCGGCTGACTACCTTAATGACAAGGAAGGCAAGGCTTCCTGCAACATCGCCGTGTCCGTGGCGGAAGGTGATGGAACCGTGGAGAACGGTGAGATCACGGATCTGGACAACTGGACTGACTTTGAGGAAAGGAGTGTCGTCATCGAGGGCGTGAGCAAGAACACCAGAATAAGGATAGGAATCAGCGGCGGATCCGGTGACAGAAGATTCTACCTGGACGATGTCGTTGTCGAGGCTGTTTCCGACATAACGATTCCGTCCGAGCCGAACAAGACGCTTACCGAAATACTGTCCGGCGGGGACGGAACGATCACAGAGCCGGTCAAGACCACTGTCACGGTGTTGTCTGACCAGGCTGGCGCCAACCTGCCGGCCAACACGGCTGTCGTCACGGACGGGACATCTTACGCGGCTCTGAATTTCTCATCGGCGACATCGCTGGCTCCCGGGACAAAAGTGACCTTACGTCTTAAAGGAGCGGTTCTGGACAAGAAGACCTCGACGCTTTCCGTCTCTCCGGAAATGATCGCGGAAAAGGAAGACGGCGCCTCTCCTGCACCTGAAAGCGCCACTGTCTCGCAGCTCTCTTCTCTTGAATATCATCTCGTAGAGGTCAAAAATATTCAGGCCACAGAGTCATTCATCGGAAAGACGTTCTCCGGTGAGGTGCTGATGGAAAACGCCGATAAGGAGACATTTGGTCTGAATATCTATCCTTCGGCGTCGTTTGCCGGCGGAGTCATTCCGGAGAACAGCGGATCTGTCAAGGGAATTGTCATCGGAGGCAGGATCTGTCCGAGGACGGCGGAGGACATCAACCTTGTTCTTGACAGGATCGGAAGCGGAGGGGTGAAACTCTTCAAACCGGTTTTCTGTACCTATGATTTCACCAGTGGCTCGACCACGCCTCAGATAAAGAACGCGTCCGTCAGTGGTCAGACAGTCTCATTCACCAACGGAGGATGCATCGAAAGGATCGGAGGCGCTGAAGGTGAGATGGCTTTCGCCCAGGGCAAGACATCGACTCCGTATAATGTCTATCTTTATTCGACAGGATGGAATGTCGATGACACTTACTGGAGGCTGAGCTGTCCTGCCGCCGAGGACATTTCGGGAAAGGTTGCTGTGACATTCTCCTTGAACAGTTCCGCCAAGGAGGTGCAGCAGGTATGGAACATTTTCTGGAGCAACGATGGAGAGTCTTGGACTCCAACGGAATATACATGGAACAAGGTCAACAACACCGATGTCCTTGCGACCGAAGCAAAAAACACGTTCAAGGCCCAGAGCACGACATCGAACGGCATCACGAGGACTGAGTTCACGGTGCCTTCCGGGAAGAAAATCTCCGCCGGAAAGAACCTTTATATCAAGATTGTGCCGACCACGACATTGACATCCGCCGCCACGAAAGTCCAACTCGGATTCGGATTCTATGTGGCACCGGGCGATGTCTTGAATATGGACAGGCCGGCCGACGCTTTGATATTCAATAATTTCTCGGAATGTACGGCAGGAACGGACTATATGCTTGGCTCGGAAGTGCGGTACTTTGGAAACGTGACCACTCCCGCATATTCAAAAGATGGTTGGACAGTGGTGTCGGGCTTCAGCAGGACTGGCTATTCGATGTTCGGGACCGCTTCTTCAGGGAATCATGGTGTCACGACTCCTGAAATCGGAGGGCTCAATGGTAAGTCTGATGTGACTGTCTCTTTCAAATGCTGCCTGTACATGCCTTCGAGCTATGTTGGGGCCAAGGATGACATCTGCGTAAAGGTCGCCGCCGGGGAAGGCACTGTCGGAGAGCTTGTCTGGGACAGCGCTCCGGAGAGTGACTATTACGGATGGCACACGGCCACCGTGAAGATTTCCGGAGTTTCTTCCGCCACGAGGATATTCATAGGCGCGGGAGCCGGGAAATCCGAAGGTGACCGCAGGTTCTTCCTTGATGACATAGTCGTTAAATAATTGATTATATGATTAGAAAACTTCTGGGTTATTTTGCTGTAGGTCTGCTGGCCCTGACTTCGTGTTCAGGGTCGGCGGATCCTGATGACGGCCCCGGCTCCAACGAGCCTTACTACATCAACATCATGCAGTTCAACATCAGGTATGTGAACAGCGGCGACACCGGTGACAATCACTGGACGGTGCGCAAGAATGCCGTGAAGGCTCTTGTGGATGATCTCAGCCCTGATGTCATTGGTCTCAATGAAGCGAGGTCCACACAGAGGACCGACTTGAAGACTCTTTTGCCGCAGTACACCTTGCTTGTGGTTCCGAACACAGGGACATCGTCAGGGGGCAACGTGAATATGATGTACCTGACTGACAAGTTCAAGTTGCTGGCGTCCAAGTCATTCTACCTCAGCGCGACACCGAATGTGCAGTCGTTCACGTGGGACAGCACTCAGAAGCAGTACCATGTCTGTCTGTGGGCGCACCTTGAGGACAAGGAGACGGGAAAGGCATTCTATGCGTTCGCAACGCATTACAACCTCGGATCGTCCGATTTGGATGTCATCGCGAAGACCAATTCCACGAACCTTATCCTCTCCAAGATTGATGAGATTGTCGGGAATGACACCTCCGCCCCTGTGTTTGTGCTGGGTGACATGAACGCCTCCATCGAGTCCAACGACGCTCGTTCCATCAGCCTGAGGCCGTATCTTGAGAATGGATTCAAGAATGCCAGAGTCTCGGCGTTGAGCACCGACAACGTTGTCAGCTATAACGGATTCTCGGACAAGGAGCGAGATCAGAAGAGCAATATAGACTTTATTTTTTACAAGAATGTGACCGGCATGGCATTCAAGACCGTGACCCAGTCGTACAATGGCGTAAAATACGCTTCCGATCATTGGCCGGTGACACTTAACGCGATGACATTCTGATGAATAGATTATTTACTTTGACAATGGCCGCGCTTATGTGTCTATTGTGTGCGTGCGACCGGAACGGATTGAGTTTCAGGGCTCAGGATGCTGTGGTCTCGCCGGGAGTCCGTTATGTGCTTACCGTCGAGTCCCTTGACAGCGCCCGTAATGAGATCAAGGTGTCAGACTGTTCGGAGATCCCTGGGATGGCTGTGGACATAAAATGGAGCAGGGAAGGGAAAAACCTTGTGGCTCATGCCTTTGTACGCAACGACAATCCGGGCTATGTCATAAAGAGCCTTGAAGGACCGTTTGTGGACGGATTGGATTTCAGACTTGAGGACTACCATCTGCTCATGCCTTTCGGGATGGGCGAGATGTACAGGAAATGTCCGTCCGAAAAGGATGAGAAGCAACCGATGGACCGTGATACCCAGTGGAAAGAGAAAGACGGAAATTTCATTCTTTCCGCCGGCTACCCGTCAAGGAATATGTCCATGCAGTGGTGCGCGTTCTCTTCCGAGGGGCGCGGACTGTACATCGCGAGCCATGACCCTTTGAGGAAGGCCAAATTTTTCAATGTGTACTACTCCCCGGCTGACAGCACATTCTCTGTCTCCCTCAGGCATCTTTTCACTTGCTTTCCTGGACAGGAATATGAGGTGCCGGAAATGAGATTGGAGGAATATTCCGGAAGCTGGCACAAGGCTGCCGACCTCTACAAGTCCTGGTTCGACACATGCATTGAATATGCCCGCCAGCCTCAATGGCTCAGAGACTGCTCCGGCTGGCTCCTGGCCATCACGAAGCAGCAGAATGAGGAGATTCTTTGGAAATATGACGAATTCGCCGGCGCTCTGGGGGATGCCGCGGAGGAAAGGGGACTGGACATCGTAGGCCTTTTCGGCTGGGCTCATGGAGGGCACGACAGGTTCTATCCGGACTATTATCCTGATCCTGAGCGAGGTGGCGAGGAGTCTCTCCGCGAGGCCGTGAAAGGCATTCATGCCAGGGGACTGCGGACGATAATGTACGTGAACGGCCAGCTCATCGACCAGAACGGCACTCAATTCTGGCCGGACACCGGAAAGTTCATCACGATGACCCGCAAGGACGGCTCGTTGGTCAGCGAAACGTGGCACAAATACTATGACGCTCCTGCAAGGACTCACGGAAGGGCATGCTTCGGTTGTGACGTGTGGCGAAAGAGAATGCTCTCTTTGGCCAGACAAGCCCATGACTATGGCGCTGACGGCATCATCTATGACCAGCTTGCCACAAGGTCTCCGATGTTCTGTTATTCTCCGGACCACGGCCATCCCGTTCCGGCTGTTGTCGTTGAGCAGGACAGGCTTGACTTTATCACAGAGATAAGGAATGCGATGTCGGCCATAGATCCCGAGTTTGTGGTGATGACCGAAGGTGTGGCCGATTATGAGCTGGGGTGCATCAACATATTCCATGGCTGCTCGTTCGATGTCTATCCGCCGGACCAGAAGGCGATGGAAGACCGGATGACCGGCCGTTCAGGAGCCACATGGTTCCCGGAGATGCTTGAATATACTTTCCCGGATCTTCTGATGACAGTCCGCAATCCGGCTCCCGTGACGAGCCGCAACATGAGCAACTTCACTTTGGTCAGCCACTTGAAGAACGAGATTGAGTGCCGTTACCTTGCGGATGTCCGGTATCTCAAGGAGAACAGAATCCCTGAGATCGAGGACTACTCCAATGTCACCACAAAGCCTGACCTTGCTCTTGTCCGCTCTCAGGATCCGGTGGCGATGAGGGACTATCAGAAGAAACTTGCCGATTTCCAGGATTCACATAAGGCACTGCTGAAGACCGGCCGGTTCATGGATGTTCAGGGCTTTGATTTCGAGGCCTCCCATTCTTTGAGTATGGCCAAATCTTTTGTCTCCGGCAGGAAGACCGGCGTTGTGGTCTGGAATATTTCCGAGGACACTCCTTTGGAATTCAAGGTTTCTGTCCCGGCCAGGAAGTTGGTTTTGGCTCAATCGCCGGAAGACACCGCTCTGTCATCCACGTCTGACGGGCATGTTCTGGCACCTCAAAGCATCGCCCTCCTTGTGTTTGAATAGTCTTATTTTGAAAATTATCTGAAAAACGAAGAAGCCGACCGATGAAATGGCCGGCTTCTCTATTTAGAGTCTTTTTATTACCTCTTTGAGGTGACGTCAGCCTCGTACTTCTCGACGGAAGCGATGAAGTCCTGGCCTACAGGAACACCGTTCTTGAGGTTGAAGTAGTCGTAAACGGCTCCGAACGGAAGTGACTTGGCCTCTTCCAGAAGGGCGAGACGCTGGAAGTACTTGCCGTTGTCCTCGTACTTGCGGAGGGTCTCAAGCGGCTCAAGGAAGGCCTGAAGCATACACTTCTGGGTCGAGCGGGTGCCGATGATGTAGGCTCCGATGCGGTTGATCGATGCGTCGAAGTAGTCAAGACCGATGTGTGTGCGGTCGAGGGCACCTGCGCGGACAACCTCCTTGAACAGGTCGAGGGTCTGGTCGTTCATCGTGACAACGTGGTCGGAATCCCAACGTACAGGACGGCTAGTGTGGAGCATCAGCTCAGGCACGAAGAGAAGGAGGGAAGCGACCATATCGCTGATGTTCTCGGTCTGCTCGTAGTGGCCTGTGTCAAGGGTGTACATAAGCTTGCGGGTCGAGCAGTAGCCGGTCACGAAGTCGTGTGAGCCGACGGTGTAGCTCTCAAGGCCGATTCCGAAGAGCTTAGCCTCAAGGCAGGTCTTCATTCCCGGCAGATCCTCGGCGAGAATCTCGTCCAGGGACTGCGCCATAATCTCACGGTAGCGGAGACGCTCCACGGTCTGGTCCTTCGATCCGTCGTGAACCCAGATGTTCATGATACAAGGGTCGCCCTGGAACTTGCCCATCGCGTCGGCCACCCTGCGGCAACGCTTTGTGTGCTCGATCCAGAAGTCACGGATGGACTTGTCCGGGTTGGCGAGTGAGAGGTCACCGCTCTTAGGATGCGAGAAGGATGTGGAGTTGAAGTCGAGCTTCATCCCGTTCTCCTTACCCCATTCCATCCAGCTCTGGAAGTGAGCCGGCTCAACCTCGTCACGGTCAATGTGCTTGCCCTGGAAATCACCGTAGATCTCGTGCAGGTTCAGACGCTGTGTTCCACCGAGGAGGCTCTTCACGAACTTGATGTCGCTGCGGAGCTCGTCGATGTTGCGGGCGCGGCCAGGGTAGTTGCCGGTCGCCTGGATTCCGCCTGTGAGGGCGGTGTCGTTCTCGAAGCCCATCACGTCGTCAGCCTGCCAGCACTGGAGGGAGATCGGGGTCTTCTCAAGAAGCTCTATCGCTTTGTCTGTGTCCACGCCGATGGCGGCGTAACGCTCTTTGGCCATCTCATAGGCCTTGGTTATCAGATTCTCGTTCATATTATTTTTAGTTTATGATTTGTTATATTCTCAAAATTGATTCCGGAACAGTCCGCTCTTTGTCGTTGAGGACTAACTCCTTGGCTCGTAGGTGATTGTCTGGATGGAGTTTCCGATGATGCGGCGCATATCCCAACGGTCTCCCACAAGGCCGGCCACCTTGGCCTGGAGCATGATGTTGCCGATCGCCGTGCCCTCCATCGGACCTGCGATGACAGGGATTCCGAGTGTGTCGGCCGTCAGCTGGCACATAAGTTTGTTGGCCGATCCGCCACCGATCACGTGGAGTTTCTCGATCTTGAATGACGCGAATCCCTGAAGCATCCCGATGACTTCCTTGTACCTCTTGGTGAGGCTGTGATAGATGCAGCTGATCATCTCGCCATCATTCTCAGGAACCCTCTGGCCTGACTCCTGAAGGGCCGCCTTGATCTCGGCGTACATATCCTTCGGAGCGGCGAAACGTGGATCGTCCGGGTTGATCGTGGACGGGAAGTCGATGGCCTCGCGGGCCATAGCCTCCATCTGGGCGTATGAATATTCCCGGCCTTCCGCCTCCCAGGTCTTGCGGCTCTGCTCCAGCAGCCACATTCCCGTGATATTCTTGAGGAATCTGGTCGTGCCTTCTATTCCACCCTCGTTCGTGAGGTTATATTCATAAGACTTTTCATCGATGATCGGGGTCTTGGACTCGATGCCCATCAGGCTCCAGGTGCCGCTGCTGAGGTAGGCGAAGTTCTCGCCGGACGCAGGTACGGCGGCGATGGCTGAGGCTGTGTCGTGTCCGGCTACGGCGATCACAGGAACCGCCTCCATTCCGGTCTCCTCGCAAAGTTCCTTTTTGAGCACACCGACCTTAGTACCCGGCTGGGTGATGTCAAGCAGTAGGGAAGGGTTGATTCCGAGACGCTCAAGCAGGTCTCTCTGGAAGTCCCTTGTGCGCGGGTTGATGAGGCCCGATGTGGACGCGTCGGTATATTCGCAGACCATCTCTCCGGTCAGCATATACGCCAGCAGGTCAGGCATAAAGAGGATCTTGTCGGTCTGAGGCAGCCTTGAACCGGCTTCCTTGCTTTGCGCGTAGAGCTGGAAGATGGTGTTGAAGTTCATTATCTGGACTCCGGTGACGGAGTAGAGCTCCTCGCGGGGGATGATTTCAAAGACCTCCTCAGGGATTCCGTCGGTGTAAGGATCCCTGTAAGCCCTTGGCATTCCGATGATTCCGCCGTCCTTGCCGATGTGGCCGAAATCCACGCCCCAGGTGTCGATACCGATCGATTCGATCTTCACGCCCATTCCGGCGACCTTTTTCAGAGCCGCTTTGAAGTGGTCGAAGAGGGAATTGATGTCCCAGTAATATTTTCCGTCTATCTCCTTGACGGCGTTCGGGAATCTATAGACTTCCTCTGAGGTAAGCTTATCGTTTTCGACAGTTCCGATGATGGCTCTGCCGCTCGTGGCTCCGAGATCAAATGCTAGAAATTTCATAAATTACGTGGCTTTTTTGTGCTTTACAAATTTTGTTTTTTTTCGCTGTTTTACCGCTGAATATTTTGATATTATAACTTGGAAATTTGATTGGGAATTATTTTTTGCTATATTTGTGACGCACAATTAGTAACAAAAGGTCTGCAAACTATGGCTTCGGTTCATCTCAAATATTTGGCGGTTAATCCTGTTGACCTCAAGTGGGGGACTGCCGTCAACTCGGTGGGTTTTCAGGAGATCGCTCCCGGAATGGACTATCCGCCTCGCAACCATCCGTCGCGCTATGTGTTTTCCGTCGCCAGCGGAAGGATTCTCCAGGAATATCAGCTCCTTTACATAACAGAAGGCAAGGGCCGGTTTTCCTGCGAGACCTTGGGACGGTCGAAGTCAATCCCGGTCAAAGGCGGGATGATGTTCCTGCTTTTCCCTGGCGAGTGGCATTCCTACTATCCTGACAAATCGACGGGGTGGAAGGAATATTGGATCGGCTTCAACGGGGAGTTCATCGACAATCTGATCAGGCAGGGCTTTTTCTCGAAGGACAGACCGCTGTTCAAGGTGAATATCCACGTGGACATAGTGAACCTCTACACTTCCGCGATCAACGCCGCCGTGGCTCAGGAGTCTGGTTTCCAGCAGGTTCTGGCCGGCATAGTGGACCGACTGCTCAGCCTCGCGTATTTCTACGACAGGAACTCGCAGTTCCAGGAGTCGGACACGGCGAACAAGATCAGTCAGGCGAAGGTGATGATCCACAGCCATTATATGACGATCTCTCCGGAGGAGGTGGCGGCGAAGCTGTGCCTGAGCTATTCCTCTTTCCGCAAGACTTTCAAGGAATATACCGGGTTCTCGCCGGCGAGGTTCATCAACGAGGTGCGGATGAGCAAGGCCAAGGAGCTGCTGACCAACACGACGATGAGCATCAAGGAGGTGGCCTACAATGTTGGCTACAACAATCATGACTATTTCTTCACCGCCTTCCGCCATATGACCGGCCAGACCCCCGCCGAATATCGCAACGCCACCCAGGTCGCCAAGTTGTAGGCTGTCCGGTCTAAACAGGCATGATGGAAGATAACTTGCTTTGTATTACAAAATGTTATACATTTGCAAGCAAAGCGATATATAATGGAAGCAATAGCAACACGAGGGAATGTCAAAAAGTTGACTGCATTCAGGCTAAATGCCGATCTGGTCGCCCGTCTCAAGGTTTTGGCAAAAAAAGATAACCGCAGTCTCAACAATTATGTCGAGAATGTTCTTATGTCTGTAGCCTACAATGAGCCTAATGAGACAACAAAAGCTGCCTTGAAGGAGGCCGAAGAAAGTAAAAACCTCGAAGAGTTCGACTTGGATGCTTTTAAGAAATATGTAGCTTCATTGTAATATGTGGAAATTTGTTCAGACAACCCAATTCAAGAAAGACTACAGGAAACACGCGAATAATAAGAGGTGTGGCGGAAGATCCCGGGCTTATGCATCGGGTGAAAAAAGAGGCTATCCTCACCCGACTCCAATCAGGGATATCTTTCCGGGTGTCTAACCACTCCTTTTTCACCCGGAATAATAGTTGGGGAATATATACAAGTTGACTACCTTCCTTCGCATCGTGCCGCCATATTCACAAAATGCGGGTGACGCCAGCGCGTATGTAACTGCTTGGCGACCGCTTGGCGACCGCTTGGCGACCGCTTGGCGACCGCTTGCATACCACGTTAGTCAACTGCTATATAGTTACCAAATATTAGAAGCTGTTTTGAATTGTTTGAAATGTTCTTTGAGGTGAAAAATCTTCATTTTCTTCCCGCTTCTTCAGTCAGATAGCACCGCTATCTTCCTTGGAAGAAGCGGTCGAAACTGAAGTTTTTCACTCTCAACCCAGCGCCCGAACCGAGGGCAATCGAACTTGTTCGGATTGCCGAGGTGAGCAGCAGGGAAAGAGCTTGCTCTTAACCTTCAAACAAACAATTCAAAACAGCTTCTTATTGTTCAGTAATGATTCGTACCGGGCCGAGGAGGCCGGAAGGGAGGAGTTTGTCGGTGGACTTGTAGAAGCGGCGGATGGCGGTGACGGGGTGTTTCTCGCCGGGTTGCACATCGCCGATCATACGGTTGCGCCAGACGTTGGTGATCTTGATTTCCAATAGGTTGTCTCCTTCTTTGAGAAGCGGCTTGATGTCGGCGGTTCTGAACGGGGCCTTCCAGAGGACGCCGGCTGGGGTGCCGTTGATGGAAAGGTCTGCGATGTTCTTCACGACTCCAAGATCTATGAATATCCTTGCGCTGGTGGCCAGCTGGGTGGAGTCGATAGTCACCGTGGTCTTGTAGATGGCGGTGCCGGAGAAGTATTTCACGATCGGGTTCTCCTTCCTGGTCCAGGACACCAGTTCCGGGAACTCCTCGTCGGCGGTGCTGCCGTTCTTCTGGTCGAAATGCACCTGCCAGGTCGAGGTGACGGTCTGGATTGTGGTCGCTTCGACAGGCTCAGCGACCGAATTTTGCTGGTCTCTGAGAGATATTCCTTGGTCACTGAGCTTGCGTTGTGCTGAGCTTGCCGAAGTATCGAAGTGGCCGGCACTCACCAGCGAATCAACCGGGTGAACCTCAGTAGAGTCCGATGTGCAAATCATAGTTGTGTCTGTCGTATTGACAAACACAGTGTCGATGGTCACCTTGATCTGCGGCCTGTTTGACAGCACGACGAACCTTGCGTCGGCGGAGAGCAGCGGAAGCGAGACGGTCGAACGGCCGTTGCCGAACTTGACATCGGCGTCCGTGACATCCCCATTCTCAGGATTGAATATGGCCGCGAACTTACCGCCGTCCCGGAAACTGAGTTCAACATTGGAATCCTTTCTGGAGAAGTTTCTCACCCAGTAGATCTGTGTGCTGTCCGGTAGGGTTCTGTGGACATATTTAAAGTCTCCGTAACTGTCCGGAGCGTTCGCCGGCGCCTCGACAGCATTTTCCTGGTCACTGAGCGACATATTTCGGTCACTGAGTTTGTCGAAATGACCTGCGGAGCCACCTGTCGCTTTGATGGTTGGTGAGCTATGCCGAACCACAGGCTCCGCGACCGGTGAAGTGACCGTGGCCCTGAAATCCGGCTGAATCCCGCTGCGCCTCAAACAGTCTTCAAGCCCTTTGGCAAATACATTCTTCCTGCGCGAATGCCAGATGTCATCCACAATCGAGGCGAAAGCCCTGTCGTCAGCCTTGAGCCCCGCGCAACTCTTCGGCTCCTTGCCGCAGATGATCACCCCAGCGTCGGCGAACTCCTTTATCTTTTTAAGAATATCCAAGGACATCACCTCGCAGTTCCTGTCCAGCCACAGAACCCTGTATCGCGCTCCCGACGGAGCCACGAGTGTCCTGTTCTCAACCTTGATCCCGGACCTGAGCACGGTCGGATTCGCGAAATCGTAGTTATACCCGTCAGGAACCTGCGGCAGACTGCTGAAAGCCTGTCCACCGTAGAGCCCCGTGATATTCAAGTCCTCTCCGTAGTATAGTAATATGTCAGCGACGGAGTTTCCCTGCTGGAGCATCGAGCTGGAGCGGGCAAGGTAGTCGGTCAGTACCCATGCATATTCACTCCACGTCTCGTTCCGGTGCAGCCACTGCCCGTAGCGGAAGAGCTGGAGGCCCGGGAGATATTGGTCGTTCGGCTGCGAGGCGGACTCGTGGATCACAAACCTGTTGACACCTGCGCTGAGCCCCACATCGGCGATATACTTCATATTCTCCGGGCAATATGTGTACGCCCTTCCTTCGTCCCCGTTCACGGAGAAGGATTCCGCAGCCACGAGCCGTTGTCCGTAAATATGTGACACAGAGGCTGATTCCCTGATGTCGCAGATCGCTGACGGCACGGCCGATCCGGTCGGAGTGTTCTCCATCCAGAACGCCGCCATCGGAATCGTGGCCTTGATCTTAGGATCCATTCCGTCTCCGGTGTAGGCACGGCTTGCCTCGTGGGATTCCGTGTAGCGGCCAGCAAGGTCATATTCATTGACTATCTCATTGATTCTGTCGTAGTTCTCGCAGAATAGTTCGCCGAGAGTGCGGCGCCAGTCCCAGAGGAAACGTTCGCTCATCTGGGAACTGCCGATGATCTCGCCCGCGAGCACCGGCAGCCACGGCAGCAGATCGTAGCCCCGGCGCGCCTTGAACTCCTTGGCGAGCTTCGGTGTCCAGGTATATGCCCCGGCCTCATAGCTGTCAACCAGCAGATATCGGATGCCTTTTTCGCCGAGCATCCCGTCGGCCGCATCCTTATAAAGATCGAGATAGGTTCGGAAATATCTCATCCAGGCGTCCGGATCAAGCTTGTCAACCTCCAGCCCTGTCGCTTCCGGAGAGGCTGGGTGGTTGATCTTTCCGGTGATCGACCATCCGAATCGGTAGATTCTCCAGCGTCCGGCCGGCAGCGAGCATTCCAGTTTTCCGTCCGCGGTCATCTTCCCGGTGAGGTCGATGATGTCCGAGGTCCTGATCGCGTCCTTTGAATACGGTGTGTGGTATTTCCAGAAATCGTGGATGATTCCGAATCCGCCAAGTTCCTGGCTGTGATTGATTTTCATTACCGTGAACAGCTCCAGTGACTCCAGCTTCTCGCCTTTGACCCTGAAGAATTGGGCGCAGGTAGGAGGAACGTTCACCGTCAGGTATGGCAGTACGGTCGGCTCAATGTCGCAGACCTTCCGCCATTTCAACCCATCGTCGCTGCATTCGAGAATATTCCGGCATTCCGGTTTCCCGGTTCTCGGCCTGTCGCCCATAGCCATTGTCTTTAATGTCAGAGACTTGATTGTCTGCGGCTTCCGGAACTCGACGCTGATTGTGGATTCGCTCTTGCTGACCTGCGCTCCGAGCGCGTTCATCGACTTGTCTGAATATGGCAGCCTGACAGCGAGGACGTACAGATCCTTGCCATAAGGCTCTATCTTGATGCGGTCGTTGTCTGTGTGATAGTCTTGGTACGGGCCGACAACATTGTAGAGGTCAGGAAGTCGCACGGAAATCTTGCCTCCTCTGGTGTCGATTGACCTCCATTCGAGTTTCTTTATCGCATCCTCCTGCTTCACCCACGTTCCGCCGGTCGAGCTCCAGCCCGGTGCACTTGCGATAGTGACATCCATATCCAGCGAGTCGGCCAGATTCAGCGCGAACCGGAAAGCGTCTTTCCAACCGTCGCTGAGGTAGGGGAGTTTGACCTTGGCCGCTCTCGGCATATTCACTCCGCCCGCGTCGAACTGGTGGAAGCCGCCGATCCCGTTGCGTTTCATCCATTCGATGTCCTTGCGGATGCCTTCCTTTGAGACGTTCCCGTCCATCCAGTGCCACCAAACCTGCGGCCTTGCGTCTTTCGGCGGTGTCTGAAAAGACTTTACAAGCGCGGATGTGTCCGCCTTTCTGACCAATGAATATGTCTGTGTGGAGTCCGTGTCCGGAGTGGCTGACAGGGGGTGTGCCAGCAGAAGTGTCAGTGTCGTGAGTGCTATGCCGATCTTCATATTCCTTATTAATAATATTCAAAGATAGGCATCTCTTCCCATTATTTCAAGGTTTTTGGATTATGGCAGTGTGAAGAATTTGGGACAACCTTTAAAAACTGATGCTTTATGTTTGATTTTTGGCAAAATTGTCAAAATATTCGAAAGGAAAGTCGATTTGGCACTGATAATGCATAAGGAAGGACAAAGAGTTAATTGGTTCTAATAGGATTTTATCTTTCTAATCTATTAGCCTATGGGGACTGTTTATCATACGTTTTATTCATAATTAGGTTTGTATTAAGTGGGAAAGGTCGGGGCTGTGAAGTTCCGGCCTTTTTTGATTTTATCAAAAAAGGCCGGAACTTTGTTCCTTATTCAACCCCCCAGTCACTATCGTGACAGCCCCATAGGGGCACTGGGGACCGGATTCCCCAGACCCCTTGCGTCGCTCCGCTCCGGGCGGTTTGGCAAAAAAGGCCGGAACTTTGTTCCTTATTCACCCCCAGTCACTATCGTGACAGCCCCAGGAGGGGATTATAACTTGCGGTTTTTGTAAGAGTCGATGCAGTTTGGAATTATGCGCTTGTAGTGCTCGCTGGTGTAGAGAGGGGAGGAGATGATGAAGTCAGCGGTGCTGCGGTTGGTTGCGAACGGGATGTTGTACAAGGACGCGAGACGGGTCAGGCCCATCACATCGTTCTGATGCCCCTGCATGATGAGGTTGTCACAGAAGAATACCAACATGTCGATCTTTCCCTCGGCTATCATGCCACCGATCTCGAAATCACCGCCGAGCGGCCCGCTGAGCATGCACACGACAGACGGAGCCTCAGGTCCAAGTTTCTCTGTCAGCGCCTCGGAAACAAGACGGCCGGTCGTGCCGGTGCAGAACAGATGGCAATGTTTGAGGGAACCAGCGTTGTAACGTACCCAATCCAAAAGTTCCTGCTTCCTTGAGTCATGAGCCACCAATGCGATGTTTGTTATCATATTCCTGAATATTAATTGTTTACTTTTTCTTTGATTCTCCTTGATCTCCATCCTTGAAGATGGAGATCCTTTTAAGTTCCCGAGGTCCGTTGTCATAGGCAGCCGCCCTCTGCTCCCGTTTTTTCCTGCCCGTGAACAGATTGCGGAAGAACTCCTTTAGCGTGTTGAACTCCCTCTGGTAGGCGATTCCGACACCGTTTCTCTGCGTGTTGTCCAGATAGGTGGTGTAGTCATCCGCCGAATGTGAGAACAGATTCAGTCTCAGCTGGCCGGACTTGTCAAGCTTGATCTCGATATCCAGATTACCGACCACATCACCGTCCGATGATGAGGAGGATTTGGCATATTCACGGTTCCCGACATTGCCATTGACTATTACCCTGTTGTTGAAGAGTTGCGTTGATACAGCCACATCGAATATGTTGGTGCCGCTTTCGCTGGACTGGTAGTTCAGTCCGAGGTCAAGCGGAATGTCCAGTTTCTGAAGAATGTTGTTCAGCTGTCCGGCCATGATTTCCGCCACATTGGAGTAGAGCATGTTCGTGTTGTTCACGACACCGGACTGCTCTTCCGGCATGAAACTGCCCGAGATCAGGAGCGACAGGAACTGACGCTGCACCTTGTCGTCTGTGTTGAGAGCGCTTTCCACCCTTGATTTCGTGGTCGGATCCAGATCCGGGACTTCGATGGAGAAGGATAGTTTCGGCTCGCGGAGTTTCCCGGAGACACCGATGCCGCAGTTTACGGTCCTCCTTGCCGAAACTGTCGTCGTGTCGGCAAGCAGGGTGGCCACCGAAGCCTTTGTGGAATATATTCCTTTGATGTCCAGGTCACTGTCCATCACATCTCCGTTGAACCTGATCGAACTGCCGTCCGAGATGGTGAAGTCTCTCTTGGCGATGTCCATGGCGTTGAAGTGGAAATTACCGGACCGCAGGGTATAGTCGCCGTTAATCGTGAACAAGTCTCGTCCCGGGCGAGCCTCGATGTCGATTATTCCCTGACCATGGCCGTTCAGCACGTTCCCGGCGGCCCTGTCGATTTCGATGTACGCCTCTGTGCCCTGAGTTGCGTTTACCCTGAGCTTTATCCCGAAGTCGCTGCCCTTGCCACGGTTTCGCTCCATATTGCTCATCATTGCCTCGTAAGGATCCACATAGACTTCCTTGAAGACCTGCTTGAATGTCAGGAGGTTGTTTTTACCATCGTTGGAGGCGTTGTCTATAGGAATATGTATGCGTCCGTTCTTGTCAGTGCGGACGTTGACATCCAACTGCACTGCATCGAACGGCCCTTTGACCAGGACATCGCCGCTGGCGAAAAGATGACCGTAGAACGCCTGGTTGTCGCTCTCCGTCATGTCGATAGCCTCGATGCCCTGCATCTTTATCCTTGTGTCCAGCCTGAAATCCTTCAGGTGATCGAACAGCAACCCGCCGGAGATTGTTCCGGTGCCGTCGAAACGGTCCTTGATCGTTACGCCATCGAAGAACAAGCCTTGATTGGTGACGGAGAACGGTCCGTTGACATAATAAGGTACATTCGTGAAGCCGACCTTCAGCAGCACATTGTCGAAAGTGGTTCCCTCACTGGACAGGGAGAGCGAGCCCAGCGGGCCGCGGGCATGGACCCTGCCGCTCATCGCACCGCCCATCTCGCTGAACACGGATTCCAGCACCGGGGCTATATATCCGACGTCCATGCCGTTGAAATCCGCGGTGGCGTCTATCGTGTGTCTGTCGAGGAAATAATCCCCGCTGACGCCAAGCGTGGTGATTCCGTTGATGTCATTTCTGGCGATGACACGCATCTTGTTGTCGTCCAACGAGCTGGCCAGGCGCAATGTTCCCATTCGGTGTCCGGCCACTTGGGTGGAATCAGAAGTCAGTCTCATCATAAGGCCGGCGTTGCTTTTCCACGGCGAGGAGATGATGGCATGGCCTGTGGCGAGACCGGATATTCCGAAGTTCTCTCCGAGAAATTTGTTGAGGATGCCAAGATCGAACTTTACAAGATTGACTGAAAGCGTGTCTTTCGTGGTTGATGAATATCCTCCGTCAACCTGAACCGATTGATCCGCGCACACGGCTGTCAGATTGTCAACCTTGATGTCTTTCCCGATCACGTTGATCGCTGATCCCGACACATTCCACGTGGCGTTTTCATACCAGATGTAGGAAGGAAGTGTCTTGGCGTTGACCATCAATTCTCCACCATGCGACCGTCCCAGTTTTCCTGTGAGGTACAGCTCACCTTTATTGGCGCGCTCGGTGCCGTTGTCGTAGGTGAATCCGACTCCGAAACTGTCTCCTTTGGCATAGAGAATGAGGTTGTCGTCCAATAGACTGAGTCCGGACATAGTGATCGCTGAACAAGACGCTGTCGCGTTCAGGCTGCTGTCCTTGTTGTCAAAGCTCAGGTTGACGTCCTTGATGAAATTCTTGTCCAAGGCGATTCTCGGTGATTTTACGGACGCTGTCACATTACCGTCACCGGCCACGTTCAGACGCACTTTCGTGCCTTGGGCGATGTAGAGTCCAGGCTTCAGGAACGACAGGACGTCCCTTGCATCGGCAACATCCAGACTCAGGTCATATTCATCGCCTTTCCAATCGGCCGTCTTCCCTTTGTAGAGCGACGGGAGTTCCCTCTGAACTGTAAGCCCCTGCACGTCTCTGATAAGGCTTGTGAAAGGTTTCGAACCTACGTAACCGCCATTAATGAAGCTTGACGTGACGTTGACCCGGTTGACGTTGTTGTTGGAATGGGATTTCACACAGATGTCTCCGATCTCGTGCCAGCCGTTGTCGTTCTCAAGAGTAAGCCCCAGTACATCGAGGTCCCCGATGAGGTCTCCTCGGCTGATGTTCATGTAGTTGGCGTTGATTCTTCCGGAGATCTTGGAGTTTTCCCTCTTGTCCAGTCTCAATGCATGCAGGTCGGCGTAACCGATTGACGCATAGAATTTATAGAGTCCGTTACGGGTTTTGTCCGAGAGTGTGAACAGACCTTGGAAGAGGAAATTCAGGTTCGGGTCGCCGCACACGATGCGGCCATCGAAAGCGTTGTCTGAATATGTCCCAGCCGCCACGATATTGGAATAATCGTAACCCAAAGCCGACAATTTCTCCACGGACAGCGTGTCTATGTGAATGCTGGTCCTTCCTTGCCCGACGGTCATTCCCATGGCACCCCTGAGAGTCACTTCACCTATTTGCTTGACACCGGCAAGTTTTCCCATGTCAAGGTTTCTGGCGGAGACATTTCCGCCCAGTCCGATGGCCTTTCCTTTTGTCAGGATGTCCCGGATATAGGCATCTGCGGTCAGCGCTCCCAGCGAAGATGTTATGTTGCCTTTTACTTTCAGTCTGTTAAGTGTTCCGTTGGCATTTCCGTTGAACGTGAATCTAGTCCCTGGAGCGAAATTGGACAGATCTATGGACGCGCCTGGAGCGAAACCCCTTATGAAGGTTCCGAGCTCGTCTGTGGTGAACGCCAGGTTGTCAAGTCTGAAATCCAGCAGCATGCCGCTCGCGCTCGGGAGCCCGGAAAGTCTTCCGTCAATGGACCCTGAGACTCCGCTGTACGTCTCGTGAAAGTCGAAGTTCCTGATATACATGTCTTTGACGGGACCATTCAAGTCAGCCTTCCTGAGGTTTATCACGGATTTCATTTTGACCAAGGCCGGGGCAAAGTAGGAAATGCTATTGAAATCCACCCTGCTGTTGAATATGTTTCCCGTCATCACGACCTCTTCTATGTAGTTGGAGAAGGAGGATACACCGGCATATTCCATGGAGTATTCAGTCATGCTTATGTCTGACCACTTGTCAAGAATATGCAGGTTCCGGATGGAGGTCCTGTCTTTCCCGACTGTGGTTTTTCCGGACATGGCCAGAATTTCGTAGCCGCTTCTCTCGCTTGCGCTCAGGTTCTTCACCGTGCCGGCGGTGCGCCCGTCAGAGTAACTGAGATTTTGGACTTGAAGGTCATGAGCGGTGACATCAAGGTTCTTCCAATCTATGCCATATTCCTTGAGCGGGGATGTGCCTGCCTTGTTTACAAGCCGGAAACGGAAATTCTTGACTCTGACCCTGTCCGCGTCAAGCCTGATTGTGAGCGGGGCGCTTTCTTTCTTTTCCTCGGACTTGTTGAAAAGGCGTCCTATGTTGCCGCCCCGTTCGTCTTTCGCCAAGACGAACATGCCGTCGTTGACACTGAGCCTTTTTATGTGGAGCGTCCCGTCATTCCTTAATCCTTTGAGGGAGAATGTGGTGACAATGGATCTGGCTTTGGCGACAGTGTCGAGCCGCTCGCCGTTCCAGTCTGTCACGGGGGCGTTGTCGATTAGGACCACATCATTGAGTACCAACGCAGAGAAAGGCTTCAGGTGGATTTTTGAGAATTCCACGCGTCCGTTCAGCGCGTCTCCCAGAGCCTCCACGGCTTTCCTTGCGGCAAAAGTCTGGACCGCCGGAGTCTGCAACAGAATCCAGCAGGCGAAAAGCACGGAGGCCGTCACCACAATGATGCCCCGGAATATCTTGATAGCCTTCTTCAATAACCGCAAGCCACGGCGATGTGCGTCCGGAGGCTTGTAACAACAAAGATACTAAATATCCGTTGGATTGACGAAAATAGTTGTATCTTTGCCGTTCGATAAAAAGTCTTTGAAGAATATGTCGGATTATATCCTTGGAATCGAATCAAGTTGCGACGACACATCGGCCGCCGTGATCAAGGACGGATTCCTGCTCTCCAACGTTATAGCGAGCCAGCAGGTCCACAAGGATTATGGAGGAGTCGTTCCTGAACTCGCCTCCAGAGCCCACGAACAGAACATCGTGCCTGTCGTAAGCCAGGCGTTGGACAAGGCCGGAATCAAGGCTTCTGACCTTACGGCCATAGCCTTCACCCGTGGCCCCGGGCTTCTGGGTTCTTTGCTTGTCGGCACATCGTTCGCCAAAGCTCTTGGCGTGGCCCTGAATATTCCTATAATTATGGTCAATCATCTTCAGGGGCATATTCTCGCGGACTTCGTGAAACAGGAGGGCAAGGAGAACCGCCATCCGGCGTTCCCGTACCTCTGTCTGCTGGTCTCAGGAGGCAACTCGCAGATTGTCAAGGTGAACGGCCCGTTGGACTATGAGATTCTTGGCCAAACGATCGATGACGCTGTGGGTGAGGCGTTTGATAAATGCTCCAAGATGATGGGGCTCGGCTATCCGGGCGGCCCTGTCATCGACCGACTGGCCAAACTGGGGGATCCGAACCGCTTCAAGTTCGCGAAACCGCAGATTCCGGGGCTGGACTACAGTTTCAGTGGGGTGAAGACTTCGCTGCTCTATTTCGTGCGTGACGAGATGGCGAAGGATCCGGAGTTTATGGAGAAAAACAAGGAGGACATCTGCGCCAGTTTCCAGAATACGTTGATTGACATCCTGATGGACAAACTGATCAAGGCCGCCAAACAGACGGGCATCAAGGACGTGACCATCGGTGGGGGAGTCTCCGCCAACAGCGGCCTCCGCTCACGGATCGAGGAGGAGGGCCGCAAGCGTGGCTGGAACACCTACCTCCCCGAGTTCAAGTTCACCACCGACAACGCCGCGATGATCGCCATAGCCGGTTGGTTCCACTACCTTGCCGGCGAGCGCACCCCGCTCGACATCGCTCCCGTCTCCCGCATTGCGGATTATTAATGAATATAAAGGGATGATTATATTTGACCATATTCCCACTTCACACCTTTTGGGGCTACTTGTTATTCGGGTGACGAAGGTGTTTGAAAGTCAGGGAACTCGGAGCGAAGCGACCGAAGGGGTTCGGGGAAAACTTTCCCCGTGCCCCTCGGGGCTGTCACGAAGTGACTGGGGAGGGGGAGGAAAGTTGCCGACTTTGAATATTGATGAATTTATTTGTAGTTGAAGAATCTGATTTTAGGAAAAGAATATGATTGAATTTGAAATGACCGGTAGGGTCGGCCGAGACCTCAGGCCGGATGACGTGAGGATAGTCGCGGCGAGAGAGATGAACCTCCGCGGCAACGCGGTCATCAACGTGATTGACCCGACAAAGTCCTACCAACCGACCTTCCCGAACGCCGACGCGACCTGCGTGATCGCCAAACGTTCGATCGACGCCCGCAACGATGTGATCTACCGCTACCGCATCGAGGGCTACAACCACCGCTTTGAATCTTACGTCCCTTATGAGATTCCTGAATATAAGGATGTCACCGACGCCGAGCCCGTGATCATCATCGGAGCCGGTCCGGCCGGAATGTTCGCCGCCCTCAAGCTCTTGACTCTCGGCTTCAAGCCGATTATTCTGGAGAGGGGCAAGAACGTGCGCGACCGCAAGTTCGATATGGCGAAACTTACCCGCGAGGGAATCCTGAACCCGGAATCCAACTTCTGCTACGGCGAAGGCGGAGCCGGAACGTTCTCGGACGGCAAACTCTTCACCCGCTCCTCAAAGAGGGGGGACATCAGAGAGGTCCTCTACCAATTCGTGAACTTCGGCGCAAGCCCTCAGATCCTCGTTGACGCCCACCCTCACATCGGCACGGACCGTCTCCCGAAAGTTGTGGAGAACATCCGCCAGTGCATCGAGTCCAGAGGCGGTGAATATCACTTCAGTATGAAGGTCACCGACATCACCCGCAATGAAGACGGTACAATAGAAGTGAAAGCCCTTGATTCTGAGAACCTCACGAAAGCTGGCAAGCCAAGTGAGCGGACATATTCAGCAAAGAAAGTAATCCTTGCGACCGGCCATTCGGCCCGCGACATCTACGAGATGCTTACCGCGAAGGACTGCGCCCTTGAGGCCAAGGGATTCGCGATGGGAGTCCGTGTGGAGCATCCACAGGCCCTGATCAACGACATCCGCTACCACGGCCAGTGGGAACCGGGTATGCCGGCGGCGGAATATTCATTCACAGAGCAGGTTAACGACCGTGGCGTGTTCTCGTTCTGTATGTGCCCTGGCGGCGTTCTGGTGCCTTCGGAGACCGAACCTGAGACCATCGTGATGAACGGAATGTCCAACTCGGCGCGAAGCGGCAAGTTCGCCAACGCCGGCGTGGTCGTCCAGATCAATCCTGAGGACATTCCGGAGGAATATGCCGACAAGGGCGCTTTCGCGGGCCTTGAGTTCCAGAAGGATGTGGAGAGGAAGATGTGGGAATATGCCCACGAGCATTCCGATTCGGAGAATCCTTTCGTCGCTCCGGCGCAGAGGATGGTGGATTTCTGCGAGGGTGAGGATTCGGAGGATCTTCCGGAGACTTCCTACAAGCCGGGTGTCGTTCCGGCTCCGCTGCACGAGATTCTTCCTCCGTTCATCGCTGAGAGGCTTCAGGATGCTTTCTCGATCGTGAACCAGAAATCGATGAGAGGGTACTATACGAATGACGCTCTGTTGATCGGTGTGGAGTCCAGGACTTCGTCTCCGGTCCGTATTCCGAGGAATCCTCGCAACTGCGAGGCGGACGCGTTCCCAGGACTTCTTCCGTGTGGCGAGGGTGCCGGATATTCCGGAGGCATCGTCTCTTCGGCCATCGATGGCATCAACTGCGCCGTGGCCGCCGCCCGCTCCCTCTCCGGAGCCGATGTGGAGGATGAGCCGCATGAAGGGACCGCAGGCGAGACTTCTGAGGCTGAATAGTCTTGATTTATTTAATATAACGATCCCGGCCAGTAGTTCGATAGCTGGCCGGGATTTGTTGTCATCAATCAATCACTTCCCAAGTCTGACTGATGCGCTTGGAATCGAAATTGATGCTTTCCAGGAATGCCTGAAGGTAAGTCCATTTGAATTTTGTCCCAGATTCGTTCAGGAGCATGATGATGTCATAATGAGCGCCACCTTCCTTGATGATGTGGATTCTTGTAAGAGTTTTCGGCTGGAATCCATCCAGTTTGGAGGATTCTTTGGTGAATTCAGAATTCTCGACCGGAAGGTCGTAGAAGCAGACCAGGTCGGCTCCCGTCATTTTCCTGACCGACTCTCCGGTGATTCTGGTGATGTGCTCCTCAGTGTAAAACAGGTCGTTTGAGTCGCTGTTTTCCAGTGTTGTCATCCCGGACTCGTCCAAGATTCCCATGCCCTCCATCATCTCTCTGCTGATCAGGGCCATCTGTCCGTCCATCCGGTCCTCTTTACCTTTCTTGATAAGCCTATGCAATGCCTTTGTGTACAGCAGAACGCAATTGCCGTCATCGCTTTTGGCCATGACATTGATGAAGCGCCCAGAGTGCTTGTGCTCAAAGGTTTTGTTAGGTTTCCAGATCATGTCGGCCTCCTCCGCGCGAAAACCGTCCGGAACCTTTACTGAGATTCCGCACCATTCATATTGCTTGTCCATGATCGAGTCAACCTGACCATAAGCCTGTTGTGTGACTGCAAGTGTCAGTACGAGCGCTAGTGTTGACAGCAGCCGAGCATTTGTCCTAGTCATAGTGTTATAATTTTTTAGTATATTCGTATTATATTATTCTTTTGTGTAGAATACGGAATAATCAGTGGCGTTGTTGTAGCCAATACTACCTTGTTGTTTGTCAAAGTATGTAACATAGCCGAGAGAATCAATATAATCAATGTTTACCATGTGTAATGAGTATTGATTTTCTGTGTACATAACCCCAACAGTGGTCATAATGCTTGCTGAAAAATCAATGTCGTTTGTGTCTAAGTAATGAGTTTGTGCTTTGGGAAAGAAATGTCTAATAACGTCAAATATCTTGTCTGCAGGTACTCCATCATTCCCAAATTCGCTTATTATGTATGCGTTAATTGTCTCATAGGATGCTCCTCCCCATAGAGATAGAGATTGAGCTACGCAGTCACTTGGATTATCATAAGATCTTGTTTTAATTTGCTCTTTGTTGATAAACCCCTCTATTATAGTATACAATTCAGGATCGATGTTGATTTGCTGTGCGGATTCAGCTCTGTATTTCAGATCGTTACCGTCGATGTAAATTCCGAATCTCTTAATTGCTAAGGATAGCGTATAAATGTCTTCGGTAGATAGGCAATCAAAACTTTGGTAAGAGGACAATTGCAGATAATTTTCCTGCACATCATTTCTCTTAGAGAGTATTCTTTCATGCTCTGAGCACGAAAGGGTTAGTATGATCAGCATGAAGCTGATAATAGTTGCAAATATGCAACTTGATTTGTTAATAGAAATCAAGGTTAAAACGTTTTTTAGTTTCTACAAATATAACATTTTATTATAGATATACAAAAATATACAAAAAATAATCCTAAATAGGCAGAATAGGCAATACCTCAAAACGCCAAACTATTTTGTCCGACCAGTCCTCTTGACGGCTTCGCTCGCCTCATTCTCACATCGGCTTGACCATTGATGTTTCATGATGAGACTTCCTGTTTCATTCAGGACACCCCAAGCGATGACTTTTTCAAGTGCGTTCCACGCGTCGGCGCCGCCCAGAGTTGCCTGGGCGGCGAGTTGTCGGGATTTACATCGTCTTCAGGTGCCTTAGCGGACAAGTTCGAGAAAGATTCGCCGTTTAGTGTAGAGGTTGAGCACGTTTCTGCGTCCGGATTTTATCCACTTTGCGGGCACGACAACGAACATTCGCAGGAACCGCTTAAGCCTCGCGGTCCTATCAAGCCCTTTGACCCGTCTGCCGATGACGTCAAGAAGGTGAAGGTAGAAGTTCTTGAGGATGGCGGTGGCGAAGAGGAACACGGTGTTCTGTACAGGAAAACACCCTCTGGTGTACCAACCTCCTCCTTGCTGCCGTTTCGTACAGGAAAACACCCTCTGGTGTACCAACCTCCGCCTTGCTGCCGTTTCGTACAGGAAAACACCCTCTGGTGTACCAACCGGAAGTGGTGACGGAGGCGGTGCGGTGATTTTGTGCGAAAAGATGAGTATATTTGTGGGTACGAGAGGAGAATTACGTTATGAAACTGAACAAGAGATTTTTCTATGGGGTGCTGACGGCGGTGGCACTGCTGGCGGCTGGGTGTTCGAAGGATAATACGGATCCGGTGCCCGATCCGGGTACGGGAGAGCAACTTGTCGAGAATCCTAAGGTCAGGGCGGCCGTTAGGACTATGATGTCGGAGGCGGCCAGGACGGAGTCAACCTTGAATGGCGTGGCGGTCTGGCAGGAGGGGTATGCGTCTTCGGGAGAATGGCCCAAGGGCTCTGACAATGACACACGGCGACAGATGTGGTCGGTTACCAAGACGTTCACCTCAATGGCTGTCGGGATAGCGGTCGGGGAGGGCAATCTGAGCCTGTCCGAAAAGGTCGCGCCGATGTTCCCCGAGGAAGTCGCCGAGGCGGAAAAGAATATGACGGACGCGCAGAAGGCAAACCTTGAGGCCTTGACAGTCAGGCATCTGCTGATTATGGCGAACGGCCACAAAAAGGATCCGACGGTTGAATATGCCACTGAATATTTCAAAAAGGATCCGTTCGGCTCACTCAAGTATATTCATAATGAATGGGTTGATGTCTCCGGGCTGCTGACAAAACATGACTCCACGCTGCCGGAACTTTTCTTTGGATATCCATTCGACGCGGCTCCGGGAGAGAAATTCTGCTACGACAGTTTCTCTTCCTGTATGCTTTCGGAGATCATCACAAAAAAGACCGGGGAGACGATGGCCGACTATCTCTACAAAAGGATGTTCAAGCCGATGGGACTGGACAGACCTGAGTGGGAGGATATCCATGGAGTGACAGCCGGTGGCTGGGGACTGCATCTTAGCACTGACGAGATGCTGGCGTTCGGCCGTCTCCTGCTGGACGGCGGGAAATGGGACGGGCAGCAGATCATCCCTGAGGACTATCTCAAGGAGGCCGTCAAAGATCAGATCAAGGACCGGATGAATAATGGTCAGAACTACTCCACGACCGGTTACGGCTACCAGATCAGAACCCGTTCCGACGGGTCACTTTATATGGCTGTAGGACTTTTCGGACAATATATCGTTGTGATTCCTGATAAGAAGGCCGTGATCGTGATGACCTCTGCGATGCCGTTTGACGCTGACAACATCCTTAAGGATCTGTCAAAGGTTATGGCGCTCCTCAATGGTGATCTTGATTCCAGTGTGAAGCCGCTCGAACTGGCCTGGAAGTACATTGTGCCGGAGCTTTAGTCATGGACTATTTGAGAAAGCGGAACAGGCATATTCATAAAAACTTGAGAATATATTCATAAATGGCTGCGGAAGAGGATAAGAAAGGGGCATTCGCTCCGATGATGGAAAGCGGCGTGCACGCAGGGTTTCCGTCGCCGGCGCAGGACTACATCAATTCGTTCATCGACCTCAACAAGGAGTTGGTGCGGCATCCGGCGGCGACTTTTTTCGCCCGTGTGGTCGGCGATTCGATGGTGGACGCCGATGTGAACGAGGGTGACGTGCTGGTGGTGGACAAGTCGATCGAGCCGAGGGAAGGGGATATGGCCGTCTGCTTCATCGACGGGGAATTCGCCTTGAAGTTCATCTCCTTCAGGGATCCGGTCGATGCATCGCGCTCTGTCAAGGCCTCCAAGCCGGGCGTGTCCTATGATATTCTTAAGCATCAAAGAATATGGCTGCTTCCGGCCAATGAGAAATATCCTCCCATCGAAGTGACTGAGTCCAATGATTTTACGGTCTGGGGAGTTGTGACCTACGTCATCAAGAAGGTGTGTACGCGTTAGTTGACTGCAACAATTTTTTCGTGTCCTGCGAGAGGGCTTTCCAGCCGGAGTTGGAAGGCCGTCCGGTCGTGGTGCTGTCCAACAATGACGGATGCGTGGTGGCCCGCAGCAACGAGAGCAAGGCGATGGGCATCAAGATGGGGACTCCGTTCTTTAAGGTCCGCTATCTGGTGGAGCAGGGGAGACTCGTTGTGCGCTCGTCCAACTACACCCTCTATGGCGACCTTTCCGCGCGGGTGATGTCGCTCCTTGCGGAGACGGCCCCCCGGTTGGAAGTCTATTCAATTGACGAGGCCTACATGGACATGGACGGTGTTGCGCCAGAGCGTATTCCGGGAATATGTTCGGCTTTGGTGACGAGGATCCGTCGCTGGACGGGCATTCCTGTCAGCATCGGAATAGCCGACACAAAGACCCTTGCCAAGGTCGCCAACCATTTCGCCAAGAAGTATAAAGGCTACAAAGGAGTCTGCGTTATTGATTCCGAGGTCAAAATCCTCAAGGCATTGGCTTTGACTCCGATAAAAGAGGTTTGGGGAATAGGTCGGCGAGGCGCTCCGAAGCTGGAGTCCGTCGGGGTCAAGACGGCCTTGGACTTTATTAAGAGGCCATGCGAGTGGGTTCGTGGGATGATGGGAATAGGCGGAGTGAGGACTTGGTCCGAGCTTCAGGGCAGACGGATGGTCGAGGATGAGCGTGACGAGAAGCGCAAGAGCATCTGCACCTCCCGTTCGTTCGACAAGATGGTTACGGACCTGGAGGAGATGACTTTAAGAGTCTCCGATTTCGCCGGAAAATGCGCCGAGAAACTCCGCTCGGAAGGCACTGCGGCATATTCAGTGGGCGTATTCATCCAGACCAACCGCTTCCGGGACGACCTTCCGCAGTATTTCCCGAACGCCAGCGTGAGGCTCGATGTCCCCGCCAACAGCACCCAGGAGGTCGTTGCCGCCGCCCTGCGCGCGTTGAGGATGGTCTTCCGCAATGGCTTTGAATATAAAAGGGCCGGCGTGACCGTCTCCGACATCGTTGAGGCCGATGCGATCCAGACCACCCTGTTCGATTTCGATCAGGAGGCCCGTGACCGTGACGACCGCATATCCAAAGTGATGGATCTGGTCAACACCTCCGGCAAGAACCTCCTAAGGCTTGCCACCCAGCGTCCCGGCCACTATTCCGACGGCATCCGCCGCGAATTCTGCTCCCGCCTCTACTCCACCTCCTGGTCCGACCTTCTGGAAATCAAATAGCCTGCTTCATATTACTGAAACAGGCTGTCTGTCGTACGTCGAGAAATAGGATTACTTCACCTTTTCCCTCTTGCCGAGCTTCTCGCGGACGAGGAGCGGCTCGTTGGTCGTGATGCAATCGACACCGAGATCGATCATATCCTGGATGTCCTTCTCCTTGTTGACGGTCCAGCAGTTGATGCTCATCTTGTTGTCGCGGGCCTGCTTGAACCATGTCGGGTTCTTTCCGAAGACCTTGTACTGGTAGTCAACACCGTTGATTCCGAGCTTGGCGAGTTCCTCAGGGCTCTTGTCCTTGCCCAGGTACTGAACCGTGAATCCAGGGCAGAGGGCGGCGAGCCTCTCGCACATATTCAGACTGAATGAGATGAAAATCACACGCTTAGGGTTGTACAAACCGTGCTCCTTGAGAGCCTTGACGCTCTGGTCGACCATATAGTCCTCGTGAGCCTTGTCAATCTGCTTCTTGAGCTCGAACACCAGCACGGTCTTCTTGCTCTTCTCTCCCTGTGCCAGATACTCGTCCAGAGTCGGGATCTTCTCGCCGTTCTTCAGGCGGCAGTCCTTGAAATCAGCGTAGTCGTGATTCCAGATGCGCATCCCGTCGATGTCCGGATCGTGATGCACGAGCATAACGAGGTCGGAAGTGATGTGAACATCGAACTCGCTGCCCCACAACCCGTTCTGCTGCGCCAGTTCAAGCGATTTGATGGAGTTCTCGGCGTACCCGGCCTCCTCGCAGTTCCAAAATCCTCTGTGCGCCGTCACCGCGATCTTCTGCGGAGCGCACGAAGCGGCCAGCGCAACCAATGCACCCACCGCCGCAACTTTAACGATCTTTTTCATATTCATTGAATATTACAGTTTTGAATATTTCAGTGTCCATTCCGGAGGCACACGGGCCCATTGCCGTCAGGCTCAATTCTGTCACGTGCCTCTCGTTCCGGTCCAAGCCTTGGACTTGTGGCATAGTTCAAATCCGGGACACAAAAGTAGTAAATTTATGCCGATATCTAAAGTATAAAAAGGGACGTTTACAAATTGACAATCTCGGACTTGTACTTTATGCGGTAGTCCGTTGAGTCCGCATCGAGGACGAAGACCTGGTAGTTGTTTCCTTCCGGATAGACACGGACGACAATGTGGCCCCACGGCTTGAATTTGCTCCAGAGTTCCTCACCGAGCTTCTTGCGGGCTTGATCCACGGTTATGTAGTAGTCGCGGTCTCCTTTCCAGACCAGAGGATCGGATATTCTTGTCATCGTGGTAGGCACGGGATGATTCTGGCTTCGGGCGTCGATTATGATGACCTGGGGCGACAAAGTCTGCATGAAGAATGCGTTGCAGGTGTCGAAATAGCCGTGGTGGTTGGCTTTCATCACCGTGACCTTGCCGCAGGCCTTGGCGACAGGAGTCTCGAAATCCCTTTCCAGCGACTTGAAGATGGGCCAGTTCCCACCGGAAAGGTCGCCTCCGTTGAAATATGAGAATTTACCGTAGCGCAGACGAATCGCGCAGGAATTCATATTCTCATCGAACAGGGTCGGATCCCCGCTGTACATCTTCACGGATTTCTTGCCACGGCCGGTCCAGACCTCGCCGTTTGCGGCTAAATTCCTGATCTCAAAGTCTTTGGCGAACTTCTTCGGGTTGTGTACCATCGTGAACTGCCTCTTGCTCCCGATGGCGAATTTCTCCACCGTTGTGCCGTGCTCCGCGGAATAGTTGACGAAGTTGATGTAATGCTCGATAAATCCCTTGTTCGCGTTGAGGACATTGTCTCTGGATGGAAAATCGTAGTCAGGATAGCCCCTGTCAACCAACTTGTTGAAATGAATATGCTCACCCACGAGTGTGATTCCGGAAAGCGCATAGCCGTGCGTGCTCGGAATAGCATCCTTTATCGTGCCGATGTGGTCATTGTGAAGATGGGTTACCATCGCATAGTCAAGGTTTTCCTTGTCCGGAAGCTGTGAGAGAAAATGCTTTATGTAGATCGCCTGCCACTCTCCGGGCTTTTTTGTCCCGTTCGGATGTTGGGTGTCCTTAGCCTTGGCGTTGTCGCCCGCGTCGATCATCATCGATGTCCCGTCTGGCATCACAATCAACGCCGCGTCACCCCTTCCCGTGGCAATCGTGTGGATGTCAAGATACCCTTCCTTCCATTCCGGCAGATACTCCGGTGCTTGTGCGAAGGCATTGAGCGCGTTCGCAAGCAGCGCCAATGCCAATAATATCCTTTTCATTGTAATCATTTTTCTTTCGATGAAATCCAGTCTAGTCGTTCTTGACCGGCACTTTGGTGATGCTCGGCTATTTCTGTGGAATTATCGGCGGATGTCGATCACGAACTTGCCGGCGAAATATGGGTCGGAGAGCCAGGTGGTGACGGGCCAGGTGGAGACGGAGCCTTTGCGGAGGCGCTCACGGGACATCAGGGCGCAGATCTCCTCGTTGATGTCGCCGCCTTTGAGGTAGAGGATGGACTGGGAATATTTCCCTTTCACCCAAGGATAGAAGTCGGTCAGGGAGGCCACGGCACGGGAGACCACGAAGTCGAAACGGCCAGGAAGACTTTCCGCGCGGGCGTTGACGATCTCCACGTTGTCAAGGCCGAGCATATTCGCAATCTCTCTGGCGACGATTGTTTTCTTGCCGACCGAGTCGCAGAGGGTGAACCTCACGTTCGGGAACATCACAGCGAGAGGGATGCCGGGAAAGCCGCCACCGGTGCCGAGGTCCAGAACCCTTAATCCGGCCCTGGAGGCATTGACATTTGTGGAAGACGAAACCGGTGCGACGGAGCCTTCCTGAAGTGGCGCGGTGAACATTGAATATACCTCCGGACGCTGTGTGCGGAGATATTCAGCAATCGCGAGGGAGTGGAGGACGTGGTGGTCATAGAGACTGTCGATGTCCTTGCGGGAGATGACGTTGATCTTGGCGTTCCAGTCGCGGTAGCCTGCGTCCATAAGACGGAAACGCTCCACCATCCCGTCAGTCATGTCCGGGAACGACGCCTTCAGAAATGCCTCGAAGTCGGCGAACCCTATCATGCGCCTTCCTCCTGCTTCCTCAGATCATCGATCATCTTCTTGGCGCGGCGGATGCGAGTCTTGACTGTGTTGAGCTCCATGTCAAGCGCCTCGGCGATCTCGTTGTATTTCATTCCCTCGATGAGCCTCTTGCGGGCTATCTCACGGTATAATTCCGGAAGACGCTCGACATATTTCGCGTGCTCCTCCTCGTTCTCAGTCTTGATCAAGGTGTTGAGCGCATCCTCCGTCTGGTCAGGGATGACCTCCACTCCGGACGGCTTGCTCTCGTCGTCAAGATAGACGATTTGGTTCTTTGGATGAACTCTCTGCTCTTGCTCCAGAGTGTCCAAGGCGGTGTTCTTGGCGATAGTGCAGAGCCATGTCAAAAAACGGCTCTTGTACTGGTCGTAGGACATGATCTGCCTGAAGGCTTTCTCGAAACTGCGGCTGCAGATGTCATCCGCCGCGTAGTCGTCTATATTCTTGAAACGGGCCTTGATGTAAGACCTAAGCTGTTCTATGTGACGGTCCCAGAGAGCTGTGAAAGCCAGACCGTTTCCTCTTTGTGCCAAGATGATCAGTTCATCAGTGGGCTTCGAGCCAGTTTTTCCCATAATTGCATTCTACTGTTAGTGGTACTGAAAGTTTTACAACATTTTCCATCCTGTCAATCACAATCCGCTTCAGATCCTCAATCTCCTCAGGGATCGCGTCGAACACAAGCTCGTCGTGGATCTGGAGAACCATCCGGCTCTTCATGCCGGCTTCGGCCATCGCCTTGTCAACCTCGATCATCGCCATCTTGATGATGTCCGCGGATGTGCCTTGGATCGGAGCGTTGACGGCGTTCCTCTCGGCGAGTGTCCTCAACGTTCCGTTCTTGGAATTGATGTCAGGAATATACCTTCTTCTTCCGAAGATGGTCTCGACATAGCCGGTCTCGCGGGCCGAGGCCTTCGTGTCCTCAATGAACGAGAGGATGGACGGGAAACCGGCAAAGTAATCGTCTATGATTTTCTGGGCCTCCTTGCGGCCGATCCGCAGCCTTTGCGCCAGGCCGAACGCCGAGATTCCGTACATGATGCCGAAGTTGGCGGTCTTGGCGATGCGTCTCTGGTCGGCCGTGACCTGCTCGTGAGGGATGCCGAAAATCTTCTCCGCCGTGGCCGCATGGATGTCCACACCTTGCTTGAAGGCTGTGATCAGATGCTGGTCGCAGCTCAGGTGCGCCATGATCCTCAGCTCGATCTGTGAATAGTCCGCCGAAAGGATCAGACCGTCCGGGGCGCTCGGCACGAATGCCTTGCGGATTTCCTTGCCCTGCTCTGACCTTATAGGAATATTCTGGAGATTCGGATTTGAGGAACTCAGCCGTCCTGTCGCCGTCAAGGCCTGGTTGAAAGTCGTGTGGATCTTGCCATCGGAAGGGTCGATGTACCCTGGGAACGGCTCTATGTAGGTCGAGAGCAGTTTGCGGGCAGCGCGATACTCAAGAATCTCATCGATGACAGGATGCTTCTCCGCCAGATCAAGCAAGGTGGATTCCTCCGTTGAATATGTCCCGTTGGCGTTCTTCTTGGGCTTGTCGGAAAGGTGCAGCCGTTCGAACAATAGCTCGCCGATCTGTTTCGGAGAAGACACGTTGAGGTTCGGTTCCCCGGCCATCTCACGGACTTTGGACTCCCGGGACGCGACCTCCTCACGAAGATGCGCCGTGAAATCCTTCAAGGAATCAAGATCGACCTTGACCCCGTTGCGCTCCATCTTGGAGAGAACCTTCAGCAGAGGCTCTTCCATTGTGTCATACAGGTCCGCGGCCGACGCCTTTACCAGATCCTCGCGTATTCTTTCCTGAAGCGACAGCAGAACGGCTGCTTCTTTGCTCCTGTCCGCTAAGACCTCGTCCGAAGGAATGTCATCGAACAGTGAGCCGGTGGCCGGAGCTGAATCTTTCCCGGAGACACCCTCAAGAGAAACTCCCAGAATGCCTTGCGCCAGCACTTCGATCTTGTGACTCTTCTCAGGATCAAGCAGATAGTGCATCAAGGCGATGTCGTGAAGCCTGCCTTGAAGCGTCACTCCGCCCGCCGCCAGAATATTCATCTGCCTTTTAAGGTCATCGCCGCATTTCGCCACCGCGTCATTCTCAAGCAGCGCCTTGAACTCCTGAACCCCGCCTTCCGCCGCGACAATCCTCTTCCCGGAGCGAGCCCCGACAATGATCCTTCTTGTTTTTGTGAATATGCCCCCGTCGGCTCCTTCCGTGATTACCGAGCACATTCCGGCCTTCACGGCGGCCTTGACCGCCTCCGTCGGACGCACCTTGGCGATTTCAGGCAGCTCGGCGTCAGGCTTTTTCTCCGCCGCGCCGACGTGGCCTATGAATCTGTTAAGGGAATTGAACTCGTATTTCTCAAAGAGATCCGCCAATTCAGGGCCGTATTCCTGATTGACCTTCATTCTCTCGGTCGGGATGTCAACCTCGATGTCTGTCTTGATGGTGACAAGCTCGTGGCTGAGCCCGATGTGGTCCCGGGCATCCTCAAACTGGGCCTTCTGCCGAGGTGTCAGTTCGTCCAGATGCTCGTATATCTCCTTGACGGAACCGAACTTGGCGACCAGCTTGCCGGCACCGACCTCGCCGACACCCTTCACTCCGGGCACATTGTCGGCCGTGTCCCCGCAGATTGTCAGCATATCGATGACCTGTTCCGGAGAATTGATTCCGTACTTCTCACAGATTTCCTTGACTCCGATGATTTCGTTGTCGTTGCCGGCCTTCCCCGGCTTGTACTGCCAGATGTGCGGTTCGATAAGCTGCCCGTAATCCTTGTCCGGGGTCACCATAAAGACATCCAACCCCTCTCCGGCGCAGCGTTTGGCCATAGATCCGATCACATCGTCGGCCTCGAACCCCTTCAGCATCAAGGTCGGGATATTCATCGCCTTGCATAGCTCCATCAACGGCTCAAGGGCATCGATGACCAGCTGCGGTGTCTCTTTGCGGTTCGCCTTGTACTCGGGGTACATCTTATTCCTGAACGTGCCGCCCGGCGGGTCGAAAGCCACGGCCAGATAGTCCGGTTTTTCACGCCCTAAAAGTTCAAGAATATATTTGGTGAATCCGTAAAGGATAGACATGTCAGCCCCTTTGGAGTTGATCATCGGCTTACGGAGAAACGCGTAATACATTTTGAATATCAACGCGTGTCCGTCTATGAAGAAAATCTTTCCCGTCATTATCCTTCCCAGTTTTATCTAAGCGTGGCCGCAATCCCAATGGTCACGTGTTTGTACAAAGATACGTAATTGTTTCGTGGTTTCAAAACTTCTCCCTGAGGCAAAATGTTAATATATTGATAATCGGAATGTGGAATGCCACATTCTGATAGTCAATCAATTCTGAAACGCTGCCCTCTGATTTTGACTGGCAGGATTTGACAACTTACTGAAATATAATTTGTTAATTAGCTCGACATAGGATTGCGCACAAGCTGATTGGCCCTTGGAAAATTATCCCTTGTAGAGAAAATCTCCGAGCGAGAGTGTCGCGTCGGAGAACCGCGCGCCATCGTAAATGTCGTGCGTGGAGAAGATCACCGTGGCTCCAGTGCCGTGCGCCAGTTCTTGAAGAGTGCGCAGGACCATGATCCGGTTGTCCACATCCAGAAAGGCCGTGGGCTCGTCAAGAAGGATAACGTTGGCCTTGCGGGTCAACGCCGTGGCGATGCAGGCTTTCTGGAACTCCCCGTCGGAGATGAGGCTGATGTCCTTGTCGGCCAATGAGCCGAGTCCGAGCGTCCGGATCGCATCCTCCATCGCCGTTTCCGCCCCGGAGTCCAGTTTCCTGAATATTCCCGATGCCGAGAACAGGCTCGTGCGGATGAACTCTCTGACAGAGAATCCTTTGACTTTAGGAATATGTGTGGGCACCATCACGACCGGGCCTCCGGCCGAGAATCCGCCCGAAAGGGGATGAAGAAGTCCCGCTATCGTCTTCATAAGCGTGCTCTTCCCGCTGCCGTTCGGTCCTTGGAGCATCACGGACTGTCCGTCTGGATATTCAAAAGTCAGTGGTCCGCTGACTGCTTGGCCTCTGTGGCCGATTGTCAATTCAATTGCTTTCAGCATTTTTCACCTCCTTTTCATCAGGATTGTCAGAATGATCGGGATGCCGATCAGCGCCATCGTGCTTCCGACCGGCAGGGGAGTGGGGAAGGCGTTTGAAAGGATGTCGGCGACGAGGGTCAGTCCCGCCCCTGTGAGCATCACCGCCGGGATAACCTTCATGTGCACGGACGTGTCGAGAAAGCCTCTGGCGATGTGTGGAGCCACGATTCCGACAAAACCAAGCGGCCCGCAGAACGCCGTCACCGCCCCGGCCATCAGGCAGCTCCCGATCATCGCGATGCCGCGGATCCGGGAGATGTCCGCGCCGGCCAAGCTGGCATATTCATCTCCGAAAAGAGCGATGTCCAGCCCTTTATTGTTAATATAGGTAAGCGTCACTCCGATGAGGAGTGCACTTGCGATGACCGCCACTTCGCCCGGCCGGCTCCCGGAGAAACTTCCCGCCGACCAGCTGTAGAAGACTTTCAGGCTCTCGGCGTTGGCGGAATATTCAAGGATAGATGTCAATGCGCTGAATATGAACCCCAGCATCACGCCGAAGATGAGCAATGTGGTGGTACTCTGGAATTTTGAGGTCACGGTGACAACCAGCATGGAGGTCAGCAGCGCGCCCAGAAAAGCCGCGGTGGCCACTGTCAATCCCGATAAAGCCGCCGGGAGCGATGTTCCGATGAGTAGGGTGGTCATCGCCGCTCCGGTTCCGGCTCCCGCGCTCACGCCCATTATGTGCGGGTCGGCAAGCGGATTGCGGAACACGCTCTGCATCTGAAGCCCAGCCAGGGAAAGACACGCTCCGGCAAGAACAGCGGTCAGCATCCTCGGCAGCCTGAGTTTCAGGAATATGCCCGCATCCAGTCCGGTCAGGCCAGTGCCTCCGGTCAACAGATCGGCGCAGGCGAGCAGCAGTGTGGCGGTTGCCAACATGAATATTTTCGGACTGGCTTTCATCGTCAAATCGGCTTTGTGATTGCAAATTACTTACAATTCTTCGGCTTTTCCCGAAAAATTTCGTTAAATTTACCCCAAATCTTTGAATATTTATGAATAAAAGAACATTTATCCTTGCGTCTGCACTTCTGGTTCTCTGCGGAACCGGCGCTTTCGCCCAGAAACAGTCCAGGAACGGGGGCATCTCAGCCGAGATGCTGACCGAAATCCGTAAAGGTTATGAAGGCACGGCCTCGGACAAGGCTGTCCGCAACGCCCTCAACGCCGCCGCCATCAATGTCCTCGCCGCCAATTCCGAGAACATCGCGATGATCGACACCCATTTCTCCGACGAGGTGAAGACCAAGGGGCGCACCAACCAGAAATCCTCCGGCCGTTGCTGGCTGTTCACCGGTCTCAATGTGCTCAGATCCAGGATGATCGACAAATATGACCTTGGAGCGTTCACATTCTCGCAGAACTATGTGTTCTTCTACGACCAGCTTGAGAAGGCCAACCTTTTCCTTCAGGGAGTGATCGACACGAAGGAACTGAGCTTTGACGACCGCAAGGTTGACTGGCTGTTCCGCAACCCGATCGGGGACGGTGGTCAGTTCACCGGAGTGTCCAACCTCATTATGAAATACGGTGTCGTTCCGTCCGATGTGATGCCTGAGACCTACTGCGCCAACAGTACATCCCAGATGCGCGCCCAGATCGCCACCAAACTTCGTGAGGACGGCCTCAAACTGCGTGACGCGGCCGCCAAGGACTGTCCGGCGATGAAGACCGAGATGCTCAAGGAGATCTACAGGATGCTTGTCCTCTGCCTCGGTGAGCCACCGGTTGAGTTCGAGTGGACACGCTACGACTCAAAGGGCAACTTCGTCAGCACCAAGACCTATACCCCAAAGTCCTTCTACAATGAATATGTCGGAGCGGATCTTGAGAACAACTACATTATGGTGATGAACGATCCTACCCGTGAATATGGCAAGGTCTATGAGATCGACTATGACCGTCACGTCTATGACGGACAGAACTGGCTCTACATCAACCTTCCTATCGAGAGGATCAAGGAGATGGCCATCGCTTCCATCAAGGACAACACGGCGATGTACTTCTCCTGCGATGTGGCCAAGTTCATGGATCGCCAGAAAGGTACCCTGGATCTGAACAACTTCGATTACGGTTCTCTTTTCGGGACGACATTCCCGATGGACAAGCGCCAGAGGGTGCAGACTCACGCCAGCGGGTCGTCCCACGCGATGACCCTCATCGCTGTGGATCTCAAGGATGGCAAGCCTGTGAAGTGGATGGTTGAGAACAGCTGGGGGGCTGATTCCGGCTACAAGGGCAACCTCATTATGACCGACGAGTGGTTTGACAACTATATGTTCCGTCTCGTGGTCGAGAAGAAGTACGTTCCTTCGGACGTTATGAATATGCTCAACCAGAAGCCGACCCTCCTCCCGGCCTGGGACCCGATGTTCCTTCCGGAGGAGTAGTCCGAAGCAGACTGAATAAGCGGAGTGTGGCCGAAGGTCTTTCAGCCACACTCTTTTTTTTTTGATATATCTTTAAAAATGGTTGCGGAATCGCTTGTCGGGCAGTATTACAGATGAATATTACTGAAAAACTTTAAGCGATGAGACAATTCAAGATCACTAAATCGATAACCGACAGAAGAACTGTCGTCAGGCCACAACGGAGGAATTGGCTGAGATGACAGGTCTGTCATCGGACAAGATCATCGAGTCGATGGTAGTGTCGGAGAACACGGTGTCAGCCGATGCCCGCTTCTCTGAAGACGAGGACGGGGCTCTTCTTGACATCATTCCGGACAAGGATGCGCTCCCTGCCGACAGCCGGGTCGAGGCCGAGTCTATCAAAATAGAGATAGGACGGCTTTTGGAAGTACTTCCGGAACGTGCCAGGAATATTCTCAAAGCCATCTATGGAATAGGTTGCCGCGAGATGACGATTGACAAGATAGGGGAGAGATACGGTCTGACGCGTGAAAGGGTGCGTCAGATCCGTGAGAAATCTCTCCGCCGCCTGAGGGCTCCCGAGATCGTGCGGAATCTCCGCCCGTATCTCGGGTAATGGAACTGTTATTTCGTGTTGTCGAACGTGAACGAATCCCAAGGCAGCTCGGCGTCCTTGCCGTGATCGAGCACGTCATTGACATGAGTCATGAGCGGGAAGTCAGTCAGATCGACCATTCCGAGTTCGGCCTTGCGGTAGATGGCCTTGGCCACACGGCGTGCCACAACCAGAGATTCGAGAGTGACCCCGGCGAGGATATCCAGTGCCTCCTCGTAGGTTTTGCCCTCACCCAGAAGAATGCCGATCTTTCTGGTCCTTCCACCGTACACCGTGACGTAGAGGTCTCCGATTCCGAGGACCGTGCTGTCCTCGTCGGCTCCTTGGAGTCTCAGAAGCTTGGTCATCTCCTTTGTGGCCTGATAGAATGCCCCGGCCTGTGAGTTGTAGTGGAGACCGGCCTCGGCTCCGTGCTGTCTGTTCACAAGACCGATCGTGAGGGCTATCCCGAGGGCGTAGGCGTTCTTCAGCGCCACAGCGCTCTCAAGGCCGATCACGTCGTTGGTCGTGGAGATGTGATAGTAGGAGGTCTGCATGGCCTCTTTCATCATCTTGATGACGGCGGTGTCCTTGCCGCAGAAAGCCACTTCTGTCTGGTCGTGGAATACGAGCTCGTAGGATGTGCACGGGCCGCCGATGGCGTTGACCTCCCTGCGTATGCCTTTCTTGAGAAGCTCGGTCTTCCAATAGGCAGGATAGGAGATCAATGTCCCGTCCTCAAGATTGATTAGACCTTTGGTCACGGAGAGAACCGGCATGGCTGGATCCAGATACGCCAGTACCTCGTTCAGGAACCAGTCCACACCGAACGATGACACTCCGCCGATGACGAAGTCCGCTCCTTTCACGGCCTCCTGCCAGTCCTCGAACTGGAAATATTCAACACCTTTCGGGAAAGGCCTGTCGAATTTCGGATGCTTGCCGGAACGTTTACATTCTTCTATGATTTCCTTGTCAAGCGGAGTGCCGACAAGCCTGACTTCATTGCCGTTTTCAAATGCCGGGAACGCGAGGGCTGAACCCATCATGCCCGAACCTATGATTGTGATTGTTCTTTTCATTGTCTAAATCCTTAAATGAATGACAAAATTAGTAATATTCCTAAGGAATGTCGTAAATTAGCGATCAAAATTACACAGAATGAGACGATTTTTTTGTTTTGCCCTGATGTTTCTGGCACTGTTCACCATGGGTGCCCGGGAACGCATGGAGAATTATCCTCTTCCGTCCAGACCGGACACATTAAGGATCCTTGCTGTAGGCAACAGCTTTTCCGATGACGGTACTGAATACCTGCCAGGGCTTCTGGAGGCGGCCGGAATCCATAATGTGATTGTGGCGAGGCTCTATATCGGAGGCTGCTCGTTGGAGAGACACTGCAAGGAGTATGCGGAGGGCCTGGCCAATTACATCTACTACAAGTCAACGCGGAACAAATGGGAGACCGTCAGCAAGAACGCCACATTGCTTGACGGACTGAAGGATGAGCCGTGGGACATAATCACCATTCAGGAGACATCCGGGCGCACGGGAATATACGACACGTATCAGGAGTGGATTCCCGGATTGGTTGACATCATAAGGAAAGAGGCTCTGAATCCTCACGCGTCCATTGTCTGGCACGAGACCTGGGCCTATGCCGCCAACTCGTCGCATGGAATGTTCAAACTGTACGACAACGATCAGGAACGTATGTATTCCGGCATAGTGGCTTGTGTGAGGCGTGCGTCACAGGAATTTGACCTTCCTGTCGTGATTCCGTGCGGAGACGCCATACAGATCGCCAGAGGGACCCGCCTGAATAATCAGGATGATGTCCCGCAGACATGCAAGGTCTATCAGCTTACCCGTGACGGTTATCATCTGACTCGTCAGTACGGGCGTTACGTGGCCGCGTGCACATGGTTCGAGGCTCTGATCAGGCCGACGCTCGGCAAATCTGTCCTTGGCAACGGCTACCTTATGCGTGACACGGAGTACAGCATAAATTCTAAGGATGCCCGTCTTTGCCAGAAATGCGCCGTTCAGGCGGTGAGGGCTTGGTAAGGTACATCGGGATATTCAAAGAAATAGGAACGAGAATTATGAAATCACTTAAAGAACTTTACAGAATCGGCAAGGGACCGTCCAGCAGCCATACCATGGGACCGAACAAGGCCGCTAAGGATTTTGCCGAGCGGCATTTGGACGCGGCTTCGTTCGAGGTGACGCTTTATGGAAGCCTCGCCGCCACCGGCAAGGGACACATGACGGATGTGGCGATCATCGAAGTGCTGGAACGCATCGCCCCGGTGAGCATTGTGTGGAAGCCGGAGGTGTTCCTTCCTTATCATCCCAACGGGATGTGCTTCAAGTCGTTTGACACCGAAGGCCACCAGACGGATGAGTGGACGGTGTACAGTGTCGGCGGCGGAGCGTTGTCCGAGGGCAGGCCGGACGACAGGTTCTCGACTCCGGATGTCTATGAGATGAACCGCCTTGCGGAGATCCAGAAATGGTGCGAGGACAAAGGACGCAGCTATTGGGAATATGTTGACCTTTGCGAAGGGCCGGACATCTGGGATTATCTGCAGGAGGTCTGGGAGGCCATGAAAGCGTCCGTGGAAAGGGGCATAGACCATGAGGGTGTCCTTCCGGGACCGCTCAACCTTCCGAGGAAGGCTCCGACGTATTACGTCAAGGCTACCGGCTACAAGCAGACTCTTCAGACCCGTGGACTGGTCTATGCCTATGCCCTTGCCGTCAGTGAGGAGAACGCTTCCGGAGGACTCATCGTGACGGCGCCTACCTGCGGATCGAGCGGAGTCATGCCGGGAGTCCTCTACCATTTGGCGAAGGGGCATGAATTCAAGGATATTCGTGTGCTTCACGCTTTGGCTACAGCCGGGATCATCGGGAATGTAGTCAAACGGAACGCCTCCATCTCGGGTGCCGAGGTCGGCTGTCAAGGTGAGGTGGGGGTGGCGTGCGCGATGGCTTCCGCCGCCGCGTGCCAACTTTTCGGTGGCAGTCCTTCGCAGATTGAATATGCCGCCGAGATGGGGTTGGAACACCATTTGGGAATGACCTGCGATCCGATCTGCGGCTTGGTACAGATCCCATGTATCGAGAGAAACGCTTTCGCCGCCACCCGTGCCCTTGACTCGAATCTCTACGCCGCTTTCTCCGATGGAAAGCACCGCGTGTCCTTTGATCATGTGGTCGAGGTGATGAAGCAGACCGGAAAGGACCTTCCGTCCCTTTACAAGGAGACCAGTACAGGCGGACTTGCGAAAAACTTCAAGGATTTCAAGAAGCCTTTCTAGTCCTTGAATATGTCGTAAATTCGACATAATGACAGCCGGAGGCGACACTTTGTCATGGAATAGTGACATAGTGTCTCCCTTTTGATACCTTTTCGGCATCGGCATGCCGATTGATTGAATCTCAGATGTCCCGCTCGAAAGAACGGGGAAAAGAAAAGATAAAGAATATATAAAAATAGGAGATTTGATTATGTTACCAGTATCAAAAAAGTACAACAACCAGAATTGGTTACCAAACTTTTTCAATGATTTCTTTGACAACGATTGGATGGCCAGGACAAACGCCACGGCACCAGCGATCAATGTATTAGAAAACGAGAAGAGCTACGACATCGAGCTCGCCGCTCCAGGAATGACCAAGGACGATTTCAAGGTCAGCCTCGATGACAATGGTGATCTTGTCATCAACATGGAGAAGAAAGAGGAGAACAATGAAGAAAAGAAGCACGGACACTATCTGAGACGTGAGTTCTCATATTCTAAGTTCCAGCAGACGATGGTTCTTCCAGATGATGTTGAAAGAGAGAAGATTAATGCCTCTGTGGTCAATGGTGTCCTCAAGGTCAACATCCCTAAGCTTCAGAAGCAGGAAGTGCCTCAGGCGAAAAAAATCATAGAAATCAAGTAAAAAAGTTTGCAGGTTAAGAAAAAATGCCTATCTTTGCATCCGCATTCAGGAAAACAACCAGAAACGATGGATGCAAAGTCGCAGGGTGCGGTAGTTCAGCTGGTTAGAATGCCGGCCTGTCACGCCGGAGGTCGAGGGTTCGAGTCCCTTCCGCACCGCAGAAAGCCTCACAAGAATGTTGGAGTACAACAGCTTGTGAGGCTTTTTCTTTTGTTCTGCCAATAGTTGCTTCAATGACAAGTTTAACAAGTAAGTTGGTTTAACGCTATATGAAGAGTGTACTTTTCATCTGTCACGGGAACATCTGCAGGAGCCCGATGGCGGAGTTTATCTTTAAGGATATGGTCCGGAAGGCTGGGCTTGAGGAGGTGCGGATTGATTCGGCGGCTGTGTCCTACGAAGAGGAGGGGAACGACATCTATCCTCCGGCGAAACGGACGCTGCATGGGCACGGAATCCCTTTCGGGAGGCATAGTGCCCACAGGGTGACGGATGCCGAAGCCTCTGAATATGATGTCATCATCGTGATGGATGCCTCGAACAGGCGGCTTCTGTCCCGGATCATCAGCCCGATGAATATGTCCAAGGTGCATCTGATGATGGAATATGCCGGGAAGGATTCAGATGTCTCCGATCCTTGGTACACCGGAGATTTCGAGAAGACCTACAGGGACATCACCGAAGGCTGCGCCGGGCTTCTGGAGTCGCTCTCACAAGCGGAACCAATCTCGACAGTCGGCTGAGCGAAGAGGCTGATCCAAGAATGAAAATGTCAAGATCATTCATGAATATGCTGAATCCAGGGCTTGTTCAATATGTCGAGAGTGAAATAATTCCTCGTTATGCGTCTTTTGACAAGGCGCACAGGGAGGATCACGTCCGCAAGGTGATAGAGGAGGCTATGAATATGTCAGTTCACTATGACGTTGACAAGGACGTTCTCTATGCCGCCGCCGCTTTCCACGACACCGGTCTGGTTGACGGCAGGGAAGTGCACCATATGTCTTCCGGCAGGATAATCCGGGAGGATCCGCACCTGAAAGAATGGTTTACCCCTGACAAGATAGAGACGATCGCTCAGGCAGCGGAGGATCACCGTGCCTCGTCAGGCTGCGAGCCCAGAAGCATCTACGGTAAGATCGTCGCCGAGGCTGACCGTGATATAGAACCGATGAGGATTCTGCGCCGTACCGTCCAGTTCGGAATGGAACACTATCCGGAGTTGGACAAGGAAGGCCATTGGAAACGAATGCTGGAGCATCTCGCCGAGAAGTATGACTACGGAGGTTATCTCAAACTGTATATTCCCGAATCCAGCAATGCCGTCGGTCTTCAGGCATTAAGGGACATAATTCACGATCCAGAGCGCCTTAGGAGTATATTCGAGAGATTTTATGAAGAGGAAAGACTGGATATTAATTGAATAAGAGTTTAATGAAGAGGAGGCTTGCCGTCCTCAGTCTTGTCCTCGGTCTGGTCTTCCTCTACCTCGCCACCCTTGCCTCGCGTGTTTTCTGATTTTAATGAAATATCATCACGGCACTTCGGCAGGCTCAGTGACCGCAATGGATGTTGTACTGTCAGATTAAGTCCGTTTGGTGAGCCTGTCGAACCATTAGAACATAATCTATAGGTGCTTACGTTAATCTCTAAAAACAAAGGAATATCCCCCCTTCCCGCAATTTTTGTAACGTGAAAAATTCGGGAAGGGGGGATATTCCCTTGTTTCCTATAACATGTATCTAACCTTCCAGTGACTTGCAAAAAAAAGCTGGCCAGGAACCCTGACCAGCCATATTCATGTAAGACAAATTGTCGATTAGAGCTGAGGCCCAGCCTTTACAAGAGCCTTGCCGGCCCTGTTGGACTCGTACTTCTTGAAGTTCTTGATGAACCTTGCGGCGAGATCCTTTGCCTTCTCCTCCCACTGTGAGGCGTCGGCGTAGGTGTCGCGAGGGTCGAGGATGTGGGTGTCAACACCTTCGAGCTTTGTAGGAACCACGAAGTTGAAGTAAGGGATGGTCTTGGTAGGAGCCGAGTCGATGCTATGGTTGAGGATAGCGTCGATGATTCCGCGGGTGTCGCGGATGGAGATTCTCTTGCCTGTTCCGTTCCAGCCAGTGTTCACGAGGTAAGCCTTGGCACCGCTCTTCTTCATCTTCTTGACGAGTTCCTCGGCGTACTTTGTAGGGTGAAGCTCAAGGAATGCCTGTCCGAAGCATGCTGAGAAGGTTGGGGTAGGCTCGGTGATACCACGCTCTGTTCCGGCCAGTTTGGCGGTGAAGCCTGAGAGGAAGTAGTACTTGGTCTGCTCAGGATCAAGGATGGAAACTGGAGGAAGGACACCGAAGGCGTCGGCTGAGAGGAAGATGACCTGCTTTGCGGCAGGACCCTGTGACTCAGGACGTACGATGTTGTTGATGTGGTAGATAGGGTAGGACACACGGGTGTTCTCGGTCACGCTCTTGTCGTTGAAGTCGATCTTGCCCTGTGCGTCTACGGTCACGTTCTCAAGAAGGGCGTCGCGGCGGATGGCGTTGTAGATGTCCGGTTCAGACTCCTTGTCGAGTTTGATGACCTTGGCGTAGCAGCCGCCCTCGAAGTTGAACACACCCTTGTTGTCCCAGCCGTGCTCGTCGTCGCCGATGAGCTTACGCTTAGGATCGGTGGAGAGGGTTGTCTTGCCGGTTCCGGAGAGACCGAAGAAGATGGCGGTGTTCTCGCCGTTCATGTCGGTGTTGGCCGAGCAGTGCATGGCTGCGATGCCCTTAAGAGGGAGGTAGTAGTTCATCATGGAGAACATACCCTTCTTCATCTCGCCGCCGTACCAGGTGTTGAGGATAACCTGCTCCTTGCTGCTTACGTTGAAGGCGACGCAGGTGTCGCTGCGGAGTCCGAGCTCCTCGAAGTTGGCGACCTTAGCCTTTGAAGCGCAGTAAACTACGAAATCAGGCTCCTGATCGAACTCTTCCTGGTTCTTCGGACGGATGAACATGTTGGTCACGAAGTGTGCCTGCCATGCCACCTCCATGATGAAGCGTACCTTCATGCGGGTGTCCTTGTGGGTTCCGCAGAAGCCATCGACAACGAAAAGCCTCTTTCCGGAGAGCTCCTGCTGGGCGGTCTTCTTCACAACCTTCCAAACCTTCTCGGACATCGGGTGGTTGTCGTTAGGGTACTCAGGGGTGTTCCACCAAACAGTGTCCTTGGAGTTCTTGTCCATAACGATGTACTTGTCCTTAGGAGAACGTCCGGTGTAGATGCCGGTCATCACGTTGATGGCTCCGAGCTCGGTCACGTGACCTTTCTCATAGCCCTCAAGCTCAGGCTTTGTCTCCTCGTTGTAGAGAACTTCGTAAGTCGGATTGTAAAGGACTTCCTTCACGCTCTTGATTCCGTACTTGCTTAAATCCATCTTAGGCATAGTAAAATGTGTTTTTATAAAGTTAAACTTATTCTCTCAAAAGCGCCGCAAATTTAAGGAATTTTTATCCATTACTCAAATGAGTAAGCGATTAATTTCGTACATTTGCTTCGCCGGCAGTGCTTCACTGCAAATAGTTTGCCAGCAAAATGCGCAAAAGGTTGAGATAAAACGGTTTAACGATTTTTGAACATGTCGCCGTCAGAAGTGTTGAAAGAATATTGGGGCTACGATGGCTTCCGTCCGATGCAGGAGGAGATCATCACGGCCGCGTTGGAGGGAAAGGATGTGCTGGCCATCATGCCTACGGGTGGCGGCAAGTCAATCTGTTTCCAGGTTCCTGGTTTGATGAGGGACGGTATCACTCTGGTTGTCACTCCGCTCATCGCCCTCATGAAGGATCAGGTCCAGAATCTGAACGACAGGGGAGTGAGAGCCCTTGCGATCCATGCCGGAATGAGCCGCCACGAGGTGGATCTGGCTCTGAACAACGCGGCCTACGGGGACTACAAATTTCTCTATCTGTCTCCGGAAAGGCTTGGAACGCAACTGTTCAGGTCGTATATTGACGTTTTGGACGTAAGCTTCATTGTTGTTGATGAGGCTCACTGCATCTCCCAGTGGGGCTACGATTTCCGTCCGGATTACCTGCGCATAGGCGAACTCCGGGAAAGGATCGACGCTCCTGTCATCGCTGTCACGGCCACTGCCACTCCGTCAGTCGCTCAGGACATCATGGAGCGTCTTGGTTTCAAGGAGAAGCTGCTGCTCAAGAGTGGTTTCGAGAGACCTAACCTCAGTTACATAGTACGTCAGGTCGAGGATAAATATTCCCAGATACTGAACGTCTGCAACGGTGTGCCGGGAACGGGAATAGTCTATGCCCGCAACCGGCGCAAATGCGAGGAACTTTCGGCGTTCCTGATGGCTCAGGGAGTTTCGGCATCGTTCTACCATGCCGGGCTTGGTGGTCAGGCGAGGGCGGAGCGTCAGGCGGCTTGGAAGAGCGGAGCGGTCAGGGTGATGGTCTGCACGAACGCTTTCGGCATGGGAATAGACAAGCCGGATGTCCGGTTCGTGGTGCATTACGACCTGCCGGAGAGTCCGGAGGCGTACTTCCAGGAGGCGGGGCGCGCCGGACGTGACGGAAAGCGCTCGTTTGCCGTGCAGCTTTGGAACAGTGTCGATGTGCGGCGGGCGAAGCAGATAGAGGATGTCTCGTTTCCTTCTCTTGAATATATAGAGGATGTGTACCAGAAACTCCATGCGTTTTTCGAGATTCCCTACGACACTGGAATGGGACGTCAGCTGAAGTTCAAGATCGAGGATTTCTGCAAGCGGTTCGGTTTGCAGAGAGCTCCGGCGTTCTATGCGCTCAAATACCTTGAGCGGACGGAGCATCTGACATATTCAGAGGAGGTTGACATTCCGACTAAAGTGCGGATCAATGTGGACAGGAAGTCGCTCTACGACGTTGAGTTGGCGGATCAGGGGCAGGCGAATGTGCTGGAGGCGCTGATGCGGAGCTACACGGGAATATTCTCATTCCTTCAGCAGATTGACGAGGAATATGTCGCCCGCCGCGCCGGCCAGACCGTTCCGCAGCTCCGGCAGTCGCTCTATGGCCTCTCGCTCGCTCATGTCATCAGCTATGTGCCGACTGATCACTCCGATGTGGTGGTGCTTCATCATGACCGTCTGCGTCCCGGCAACGTCAATCTGATGCCGTCCCGCTATGCGATGCTCAGGGAGAGTTTCCATGCGCGCGCGGAGGCGATGCTTGAATATGTCAGCGAGACCTCAGAGTGCCGTTCCCGCTACCTTCTCCGCTATTTCGGCCAGACCGAGACCGCCGACTGCGGCACCTGCGATGTGTGCCGCGCCCGCCGCGCCGCCCTTCCCGCGCGGACCCTTCAGCAGATGACGAGGCGGAAACTTATTGAATATATTGATGAAAAGGATGGTGAATATTCCCTTGAGGAAATCGTCGCCGAATTTGGCAATCCTTCCGGAAACCATTCGCCGGACTATCTCGACATTCTCCGTCAACTCATTGACAATGGCGACGTTCCGATGTATATATCTTGAAATATAACCAATAGTTGTTTCAACTCATAAAGTGTCAGAATGATCCTTTTATCGGCTGCGGGGATGCGGAATGAAAGTGTCAGGCGTGGATATATTCTTGTTTATTAGAATTCTTTTCGTATGCGACATGGGCAGCTCTACCGATGACCTCTTCGCGCTGATGATGCTCTACCGCTACATGGACATGGGGCGCTGCAACCTTCTGGGCGTGATGATCGACCGTATGGGGGCCGCCAACGCCGACGCGGTGGACGCGCTGAACAACTTCTACGGCTATCCTGACATCCCGATCGGGCTTGAGCGCTCCGGCATCGAGCGTCCGGTGGTGTTCATCTCCTATCACAATTTCCCATACGCAGTGCGACACGGGGCAGAAGATGTGGGATCCGCTCGCCGTCATCAACGCGGTTGAGGGCGACAGCGCATTCTACATGTCTGAGCGCGGCTGGGTCGAGCTGACACCTAAGGGCGAGACTATCTTCACGCCGGATCCTAACGGCAACTGCCGCTACCAGAAGCCGGGCGACGCCAGGTGGAACGATCTGATTCTGAAATATATCCGATTAATGAATATTCAGCATTAGTCTCGTTTACGAGTCATTTACGAGCCAGCCCGGATGCGGGGATCCTATTCGATAGTGAGTCCATCGTAGGCCGGGCTGACTATTGAGTGTATGTGTCGCCGGCGGCAAAGATCCTCAAGGTCTTTGGCGAACTGTCCGTGGCGTGGGAAGGTGTGTGACAGGTGGGTGAGCCACGTGTGTTCGGCTCCGATGCGGTCGGCAAGTGAAAGGGCCTCGTCGAGACTGAAATGCGAGTGGTGCTTCTTGTAGCCTACCGTGTTGAGAGTCACGTGCCTGAGACCCTTTAACTTTTCAAACTCACTCTCCGGGATGAAGCTCATGTCGGTGATGTAGGCGATGTCCCCGAAGCGGAATCCGAGCACCGGGAGCCTGTCGTGGAGTCCCCGGATCGGGATGATCTCCACGCCGCCCGTCGAGGCGGCCATCGATGCGGGATCCGCCTTGTCGATGATGTCCTCCAGTTTCCGGCCGGTAGGGATCAGCCTTCCGTCCGGAGTCTTGTAATGGTAGCCGACATCGTGCACCCAGACCAGCTCCATGTCCTTTGCGTTCGGATAGACCAGAAACGGATTCTCGTCAATGACATGCAGATGCCACTCCGGGGCTCCGGGGTATTTCGGGAAAGCGAAGACGTAGGGATATTCCTTGATAAGATCGTCGAGGACGTTCCGCTCGCAATAGATCTCGGCGGCGCGCTTGTCGATGTAGTTGAGCGAGCGCACGTCATCAAGGCCTCCAGTGTGGTCCTTGTGGTTGTGTGTCAGCAGGATGGCGTCAAGGTGGCAGAGATCATGGGCGAGCATCTGCATCCTGAAGTCCGGCCCGGCGTCCACGAGGATGCCAAGCCCCTCATATTCAACGAACACGGATGAGCGGAACCGCTTGTCCCTTGTGTCCGGTGATGTGCACACATCGCACTTGCAGCCGATGATAGGGACTCCTTGTGAAGTCCCGGTGCCCAGAAATGTAAGTCTAGCCTTGCGCATATAATTATTCTTGTTTCCGTAAAATAATCTTGGAATATTGTTCTATTGTTTTATAAACCCGTGTTATGTAAACCGGATCGCCAGTCAGATCGTGATGTCCTCCACCATATTCACAAGCACCGGGTCGTAAGGTCTCTCAACGCGGATGTAGTTGCCGGTGTAGCCGCCCATCATCCCGTCCTTCTCGTCGGATTCCCACAGCACCTGCGAGCGTCGGCCCCTGTTCCTTTCCACGAACGCCGTGTGCAGCCCGCCGCACAGCGCCTCCAGCCTTGCCACCCTTTCCGTCTTGACGGCATCCTTGACCTGATCCTTCCACCCGGCGGCGACGGTTCCGGGGCGGCGGGAATAGGGGAACACGTGGATGAACGCTGGTCTGACGCGGTCCTTGAGGAATGAATATGTCTCCTCGAACAGTTCCTCTGTCTCTCCGGGCAGTCCGGCGATGACATCGATCCCGAAGAACACGAAGGGTTTGTCGTCCTGCCCGGCCTTAGGATCCATCCTGGAGCGGATGTAGTCGATCCTGTCGGCGAAGAATTCCGTCGTGTAGCGGCGGCCCACCCTTTTGAGGATCGTGTCCGACCCTGACTGTAAAGGAATATGGAAGTGTGGCTGGAACTTGGTGCCGGATGCTATCCAGTCCACGATGTCCTCCGTTATGAGATTCGGCTCGATTGACGAGATCCTGTAGCGTTCGATGCCTTCCACGTCGTTGAGGCGTTTCAGCAGATCGAGGAAACTCTCGCCGGTCGTCCTGCCGAAGTCCCCGGTGTTGACACCGGTGATGACGATCTCCTTGATTCCGGAAGCGGCTATCCTTCCGGCCTGCCCTATGATCTCGGAGATCGGGATATTCCTTGAGTTTCCTCTTGCGTAAGGCACTGTGCAGTAGGCGCAGAAGTTGTTGCATCCGTCCTGCACCTTGAGGAACGACCTCGTCCTTTCCTCCGACGAGAACGCCGCCATCGTCTCCTTCGAGATCTCCTTGTATTCCGCCGCGCTCATCGGTTCCAGATCAGAAGAACCATTCATCGATGGCAGGGGCTGTTCAAGGACGGTATTGATGTCAATTGCTTCATTGGTTTGTGAACCATGATGAGTCACAGTCTTGGTGGCCGTGGAGGCGGCAGTGATGGCATTGCCAGCCCCGTGGCCGCCCGTGGCCTCGTGAACGGGTGGACCGCCGCAGGCGGGACTGGATGGAGCGCGAAGCGCGGAAGGGCTGGCTGTGCCATCACTGCCGCTGTTCAGTATCAGTTCCATTGTGTCAGGAACCACACGGGACTTCTCCTTGGCTCCGAACACAAGCGACACACCGTCTATGGCCAGCAGATCGTTCCGGCGAAGCTCGGCGTAGCAGCCTGTGACGATGATCCTGGCTCCGGGGGAGACCCTGTGCATCTTCCGGATCACATTGCGGCACTTCTTCTCGGCCCTCTCCGTGACAGAGCAAGTGTTGATCAGATAGACATCAGCCTGCTCCTCCCACGGGACGACCTCAAGGCCGTTCGCCGTGAAACCTCTCTCGTAAGTCGATGTCTCGGCGTAGTTGAGCTTGCAGCCGAGTGTCAGAAACGCTATCCTCATCCTAAAATTTCCATATTGGCTCACCGTACATCACAGTGACGCGGGACCATGCGCATACTCCGTTCACAGGAGGATTCTTCTTGGAAACCCGGACTTTCAGAAAGAGAACATCATCGAATTCCTTGCGGATGGCATCCAAAATTCTCCCCGCGACATTCTCCAGCAGATTGGATGGAATGGCCATCTGCCCCGCCACAATGTCATAGACACGCCCGTAGTCGATGGTCTTGCCGAGCTCATCTGTCTTTACCGCCTTTTCCAGTTCTGTCTCGGCATGAAAGTCCACGATGAAAGTGTTGCCCTCCCGCCGTTCTTTCTCCAGACAGCCGTGAAAGGCGTGGAATTCCATCCCTTCAAGTTCTATTATTCCGTCGTATCTCATATTCCTTTAATTCCTCTTTTATGGTCACCTTGACAGGCTCGGTGACCGATTCTTGCCATTTATGGTCTCTTCGACAGGGGCAGTGGCCGGCTCTTGCCATTCTGTAGGTCACTTCGGCAGGCTCAGTGACCGCTGCTGGCCAGCAGCAGGAAGACGCATGGCCGTTTTCCGATGGAGATGGGCGACCGCTTCCATTCCTTGACGCTTTTCGTCAGGACCGTCTCCTCCGGCAGGGTGATGTCCGCCGCGACGCAAAGCCTCGTCTGCGGCTGGAGTGTGGCCAGCAGATCCGCCATCATCGAATCGTTCCGGTATGGAGTCTCTATGAATATCTCCGTCTGGTCCAGCTGCGCGGAACGCCTTTCAATCTCCCTGACCGCTTTACGGCGTTCATCGGTCTTCGCCGGAAGATACCCGCAAAACGCGAAACTCTGGCCGTTGAGTCCCGACCCCATCAGCGCCAGCATCAGAGAGGACGGCCCGACAAGCGGAACAACCTGTATTCCACGAATATGACAGAGTGCCACCAGCTGGGCCCCCGGATCCGCAACGGCCGGAAGACCGGCCTCTGAAATCAACCCCACATCGGTCGGTGTCCCGTCAGGGTCAGAGAACATATCAAGCAAGGCCTCCACATCCTTGGCGGAGGAATGCTCGTTGAGTTCCCTCAGCTCAAGTTCTCCTATGTGTCCTCTCAAACCGGCCGCGGAAAGGTAACGTCGCACGGTACGCGCCTCTTCCACGACATATTTCCGGATGCTTTTGAGTCTGTCAAGCACCGGTCGCGGAATGACTTCCGCGGGATCATATTCCCCAAGAGGGGATGGTATCAGATAAAGTCTGCCATTTGCCATAATACGGCAAATTTACGAATATTGCCGAATTTAATTTAACTTTGCATGAAAGAATAACACATAAGATCAGCAGAATGAAAAAGTCACTAGCGTTTATCTTGTTGGTTGCCTTGATGGCGACTCCATCGGTGGCAAGAGACAAGGCCCCTAAGAATGAAAAGGTTAAGAATGTCATTCTGATTATCGGGGACGGAATGGGGCTCGGTGCCACAGCCTCATGGATGATAAACCAGAATTATGAGCCTACCTGTTTTGACAGGGCTCAGTACGCCGCCGTGGTCAAGACATATTCGGCTAACAACAAGACAACGGATTCCGCGGCCGCCGCCACTGCGATGGCCACCGGGTACAAGACAAACAACAGCATGCTTGGAATGCTTCCGGATGGCACCAAGCCGGAGAGTATCGCTGAATTAGCTCAGAATAAAGGGCTTTCGACAGGAATCGTTGTGACATCCTACGTTCTTGACGCCACACCGGCTGGATTTTATGCCCATGTGGACAAACGTGGAAAAAGGAAGAAAATAGCAGAGGATCTGATTGAATTCAAACCAGATGTTATAGTCGGCGGGGGCAGGAAGTATTTCACGGAAAAGAAATATACCGATGAGAATCTTGTCGAAAAGGCTGTGAACGCCGGATTCACCTACGTGGAGACTCCCGAGAAGTTCTATTCCACATGGACGACCCCGATCCTTGGCCTGTTGGACGAGGGAAAGCAGTTGGATGAGGCGGAGATCAATTCTGATCTTCTGACTGATCTGGCCGGGCACACGTTTGAGATTTTGGAAAAGAACAAGAAAGGGTTCTTCGCCATGATCGAAGGATCACACATTGACCATGCGGCACACGCCAACAATACTGACGAGGTGCTTTGGTGGATGGAGGAATTTGACAAACTGGTCAACTCCGCGTTTGACTACGCTGACACTCACAAAGGAACCCTTGTGATTGTCACGGCCGACCATGAGACAGGTGGAATCACTCTTGTGCCTGGCAGCAAGGATTTCACGAAAGGGGAGAGCGGACTTGAGGTGAACTATTCGGCCACAAGCCACACCGCGTCCCCGGTTATCCTTTATTCCTATGGCGCTTCCGCCTGGAGGTTCGGCGGCGTGATGGACAACACGGACATATTCAAGGAAATTAAAAGTGTCTTGATTGACAAGTAGTTCTACTTACATCAACCAGCTTATGAAAAAGAAACTTATAGTGCTTGCGACGCTGATGGCCATCGTGCCGTCGGCATTCGCCGCTTCGGGGCCACAGGACATCATTCCGGTTCCGGTCAAGTACGAGATATTCATGGAGGAATATTTCCCAAAGGTGGATGGCAGTGACGTGCGTGTCCATCTTGGCGACAAGCGTTTCCTCAAGGAAATCAATTCTTTGAATATTCCGGAGTTTGCCAGGAATGAGGCTTATAAGCTGGCTGTAGGAAAGAAGGGCATAGATATTTTCGCCGTTTCCGAAGCTGGTGTTTATCGCGCGAAGACAAGCCTTGGGATGATGATGGATAAGGATTCCATCTTGACGCGATGCGTCATTCTGGACTATCCACGGTTCCGCCACAGGGGACTGATGCTGGACATCTCCAGGAACTTTCGGGACAAGGATTTTATCCTGAAGCAGTTAGACGCTATGGCCGCGGTCAAGATGAGCACCTTGCATCTGCATCTGACCGATGATGCGGGGTGGAGGATCCAGATCGACGCATACCCTGAATTGACCCGCAAGGCGGCCTGGAGGGTAGGAAGGAACTTCGAGGAATGGAGGGAACTGGGGAGGCAATATTCAGAGGAAGGCTCTCCGCTCGCATTCGGAGGCTATCTGACCAAAGCCGATGTGAAGGAGATTGTTGAATATGCCGCCGCAAGGCATATTGACATCATTCCGGAGATAGAACTTCCCGGGCATTCCGGTGAGGTGCTGGCCGCATATCCGGAACTGGCCTGCCTTCGCCATGACGGCGGGCGGCGGATTTCCGGCGACCTTTGCCCTGGCAAGGACAAGACCTTCGAGATGTTCGAGAGGATTCTTGATGAAGTGATAGAGATGTTCCCTTATGAATATGTCCACATCGGGGGCGATGAGGCTTCGAAGAGCGGATGGAAAGAGTGTCCGGACTGCCGCCACCGTATGGAAACCGAACATCTTAAGGATGTGGATGAACTGCAAAGCTATCTCGTGAACCGAATCACAAGATTTCTGGAGTCAAGAGGCCGTCACGCCATCGGTTGGGACGAGATCCTGGACGGAGGTCTGGCGGAAGGCGCGGCTGTGATGTCCTGGAGAGGCACGCAAGGAGGCATAACGGCGGCAAGTATGGGCCACGATGTGATTATGTCTCCGGGAGACTACTGCTACTTCGATTCCAGCCAGGACGCTCCGTTCTCCCAGCCAAAGTCGTTCAGCGGCTACCGTCCTTTGGAGCAGGTCTATTCGTTCGAGCCGACCGGTGGAATAGCTGATGAATATGTCAGGCATCTTCTCGGTCTTCAGGCCAATCTCTGGTCTGAGTTCGTTCCGACAGGGGGGTATATGGAGTACCTGCTGTATCCCCGTGCGTTCGCCATCGCGGAGATCGGCTGGAGTCCGGCCGGAAGCAAGGACTATCCTCGTTTCAGGGAGAATGCCGTGAGGCTTGCGGAGAGCCTTCGCTCAAAAGGTTACAACGCATTTGATTTGAGGAACGAGATCGGTCCGAGACCGGAGTCTCTGAAACCTCTTGACCATCTTGCGGCCGGTGTGAAGATCACCTATAACGGCCGGAAATATTCCAATGGCTATCCAGCCGGAGGAGACAACGCCCTTGTGGACGGGAACCTTGGCGGCTGGTTCTACAAGGACAACCGTTGGCAAGGCTTCCTTTGTGATGTCGATGTCACGATAGACCTCGGAGCGGTCAAGGATATTCATTATGTAGGGGCCACGTTCCTTTCGCACACTTCCGCCGAGGTCGGATTCCCGGTAAGGACCGAGGTCTCATTCTCGGAGGACGGTGTCAATTTCAGCGATCCTGTCGTCTGCCTGTTGGAGATCCCGGACAACGATTCCTGCGCTCTCCTGCACACCTTAGGCACTACCGTCACCGCCAAAGCCCGCTACATCAAGTACAAAGCCGTCCGTGACGACATAACCAAGAACCGCAACCACGCCTTCATCTTCATCGACGAGATAGTGGTCAACTAGCGCGGTAGAAACAGCGGAAAACATACGGCTAATCGAAAGACATGTCACTAAATGACACATTTTTCGATTAGCTTTAGGTTGCCTGAAAAGCACGTTTTACAGGGTGACTCCATTCCCGACTTTTACGAAATACGTTCAGCCGAAGAGGCCTCTGGCGCCGGTGGATTGATGAATATGCTGAAAAAGTCGAAGGGAACAGTGATAGTTTTTCATCATATTCATCAATTGGCGGCCTTCTATGCCCTCTTCGGCTGAACGTGTTTCGTAAAAACTCCGCGCCGGCGTTCACCAGGTAGTAGCGTAAGAATTTTTTCCGAATATGTATGCAAGATTTCGGGGCGGCGGGATTATGTTATACGTAGCCCCGCTGCTTGATTTGGACTTAAACTACTCTTTGCAGAGCATTATCTGCTGGATGAGGTGATCGGTGGACTGCATACCGGCGGAGCCGATACGGCCGAGATTCCGGATTGTCTTCTCGATGTCTTTGTCGATGATGCCGTCGGTCTCCTTGATGCAGGTCCCCCTCAGGGCCAAGACACAGGACTGGACGGCGCAGGCCACTCCGGAGGCCACTTTCATCGCACATCCGACCTTGGCACCGTCACAGACCATACCGGTGATGTTTCCGATCATATTCTTGATCGCCGAGCAGACTTGGTCGTAGCTTCCTCCGCGGAGGAACACGATTCCGCAGGCTGATCCGGTCGAAGCAATCACGCAGCCGCACAGGGCTGACAACTTTCCAAGATATCCTTTAATGTGAATGGCGACCAAATTGCTGAGGATGAGCGCCCTGGCCAGCCGCTCGTCATCTACGTCGTATTTCAAGGCGTAAGCGATCACGGGCATACTCACCGTGATCCCTTGGTTGCCGCTGCCGGAATTGCTCATCGCCGGAAGCTTGCATCCTGCCATTCTGGCATCCGAGGCCGCGGCGGTCATCCCCATCGCAAAGCTGATGAAATCATCCCCGAAAACCTCCTGTTGGTTCTCCCTGATGGCCTTGCCGACGTTGAGACCATAGTCTCCGCTCAAACCTTCCCGCGCGAGCGCAAGGTTCAAGTCTCTGTCCGCAAGAATGAACTTGATGTCCTCGAATGTGGCGCTTTGGGCGAATGAATATATTTCCTTGACAGTCAGGTTGTAGTCCAGCGTGCATTTCACCGGTGTTGTCTCCCCGTCCACGCCTTTCCTGAAATCGGAGACAGAGGAGTCGAGTCCTGTCTCGACAATCCTGTCGTGGTCGTCCTCAATGACAGTCCAGGACTTGTGGCCGGCTGAACTAACCGTGACCTTGACGTAAAGGATCTTTGGACTCTCAGCGACCTTGATCCGTACCTTGCCTGCGTCCACCAATCCTTTCGCTGTATCCACATCCTTGTCGGTCAGGTCCTTAAGCACCTCAAGACCATACTCGCTTTTCCCGCAGACCGCTCCGAGGGCGGAGGCGATGTAAAGCCCGACCATCCCGGTCCCGGGGATTCCGACTCCCATTCCGTTCTTGAGAATATTTCCGCTGACCTCCACGTCAACTTCATATTCAGAGAGTACGGGGACTTCTGTTTTCAAGGTTTCCGTGGCTTTGGCGGCGGCCAGCGCGACGGCGATCGGTTCGGTGCAGCCCAAGGCTGGCTTGACTTCCTTGTGCAGGAGTTCGATGAGTTCGGATTCTCTTGTAGTCATAACTGGTTATTTGTCAAGAAATTTCATTATGTCCTTAATCAGTGGTTCAATAGCGGCCTCCCCGCTGATGACCTCGATAGGGAAGCCGATGCAGACGGTCCTGTAACCATTCCCCTCAAAGCAGGTTCCGGCCGAGATGTTCGTGTCTGAGTAGCGAAGGAATGATTTCGACTTATCAGATGATGGCACGATTCCGTCAGGGGTCTCCACGCAGTAGATGAACGGGTTGCGCTCCTTGTGGAATTGGAATTCCGGCACGCTCAGACTGATTGGGCCGTTCTTCTTAACCTTGACAGTGGCGTTGCGGCTGGCGTAGTTTGTCATCCATCTGTAGCCAAGCGTCTTCTCCACAAATTCCTTTGTTGAAGACGTGTATAAGCTGTCCTTGTGCACTGGGTAGATCCCGTCCCAGACATCCGTGCCGATGTTCGCTCCGGAGACGAGCACGTTCCCGCCATCCTCAGTGTAGCGTCTGATGGCTTGTTGTAGGCCAGTAGGGAACACCTGGAACCTGTCCGGCACCTTGCCAGTGCCGACAACGGTAGTGATCTGTTTTCCGCAGATGAGATCCAAGGCCACATCGTTTTTAGCCAAGGTCCTGTCGGCGGAGAACGCCGCCACACTCGAAGAGTGGAAAGCATATCCGGCCGCCATGAGAGCCTTGCCGTGGATTCCGCAGTAGTCGAACGTGTTCCCGGCGAAGACCTTTCCGGCCTCATTGGTCCAGGCCGCTCCGAATCCAGGATTGTCATCGTCCAGCCAAGGCAGCTCGCGGCGGAACTGGTACTGAGGGCCGATGAAATTGATTTCTTTTACGTATGGGACACCGGCATCGAGGCTCGCGTCGAATCCGGCATATTCATTGGTGTCGAACCACGCCGGAGCGGAGACTCTGGTGAAGTTGTTGACCACCAGGACGTTTTTGCCGTTGCCTGATTCCGGGATGCCGACGCTGAGGGTCTCGGAAGGGAAGCTTTTCCCACCCTTGTTGAATGCGGTCACACGATAGCTGTAGATGTGCCCAGGGACGATGGAGACCTTGGTTGAGATCTCGTTTCCTGAGACTTTGCATCCATCCAGCACACGGCCGTTGTCAAAGGCCCCGTCGTCAATCCTTGTCTGAAGAATATATCCGGTAGGGACGGCGGTTGCCTCAAGCGAGTCCACGGTGGCTTTCCAGCTGAGCCTCACGGATTTGGAACCAGTGAATGAAGTAGCGAAAGAGTTGACCGGAAGCGGCTGCACTGCATATTCGCAACCATAGCGGGCGCTCAGGTATTTAAGCATTCCTTTATAGACCGCGCGGCTGACAGTGAAGCGGAAAGACGGATCAAGTCCGAATTTCATATCCGCGAAATTCTGGTGAGACAGTAATTCGAGCAGCATCGCAGGAACTGTCGCCGTGCGGGATTCGCTGTAGGATCGGTCCCACAAGCCCCTTCTGCTCCATTCCGGATTGAATTCCTTGCGGATGTCGTTCACGATCTCTGTCTGGACAAAGTCAGCGTACATCCTCTGCTGAAGCCTGTCCTCTCCGTTGGCGAACTTGTCGCTGCCGTCGCACAGCAAGGTGTATATGGACAGCGTGCCGATGATCGAGTCATTCGGAGTCGTACCGGCGTCCGTGTGGAACGCGAACGAAAGGTCTATCGGAATATTCAGTCCTTCGGCCTTTGGATTTGTCCTTGAACCACCGGACATCCAGCCGACCCACGCGCCACGGTTGCCGTAGTCGGACGTGTAGTCATTGTCGTATTTGCTCAGGATTGTGGAATCGGCCCCGGCCCATTGCATCCAATAGAGTGCTCCTTCCGTGAAGGACGGCATCCCTGAGGTGGTATATTCATTGACCGGCTGGTCTTTGAGGCCTCTTGCGATCTTGCCCATTCCGCCGCCGAAACGCACTGCGTCCGCTGTGATCACAGCGTTGCGGGTGACGTTGTAGCCTTTCGGGACGCTGTTGTCAAGGATCACGCAACCTTCTGAACCTTTGTCGAACTCGAATGTGCCAATGTAGATCCAGGTGCCGCCGCCCATCTTCTGGTTGACGATGAACTCACTCTCGCCGCCCAGATGCCTGACTGTGTAATGGGCGCAAGGAGTGCTGTGCGGCAGACTCTTATAGGAAATATAGACTGAATATTCCCCGCGTTCCGGAATCTCAGGGGTCCAGCGTGCCTCGGCCGCCTTTCCCCTATGGTTCTCACGGCATTCCGCTTGGCGGGCCGTTCCCATCTGAAACGGATTCTCCAGCAATGAATATGTCGCCCTGGCATCCGCGAATCCAATTCCAGCGTCCGACCAAGTTCCTGTCTCTGAATATCTTCCCTCGATTCTGACACCCTCTCCACGTCCATCCTCGAAAGCTGGATCGTTGTCTGAGATGACCTCGTTGGTCTGCGGATCCCTCTCGCGAGGAGTCATAACGTAGGCTCCGGCGTTCTCCAGCATCGGAATCAGGAACGGAAGCACATAGCTTTGGGTGTACATATCCTCGACGGTCTGGAACGTCGGCGCGCGCTGCCATTCCCAACGGTCGGTCTTCTCCTCGAAATAGCGGCCGTGGCTCTGCCAGAGGGCTATGTTACGTCCTGCCAGACCTTTGGAAAAGTCTTCCTCGTCCATTTTGGTGACAAACGGATGGGTGTTACGTAAGTCCTTTGTCCTGAATTTGTTGTTAATGGATTTCCCGTCATTGCCGACCTGCGGCACAACGTATGATTCCAGCCTGTTCTTGCCCACGAACAGATTCCCGATCCCGTACTTGGAACAAGATTCCGGCATCAGATCCGTGAGTGTCTTCCTGAGCCACTTCACGTCCTTTGACCGCCAAGGGAAATCTCCCATAGCCGGTGTGAAATAAAAGTCAAGATCATAGCCTCGTCTGACGACCTTCTTGGCCTTGACCTGCGATGACACACCTGTCCTTTCGACAACAAGGGTCTGGAGTGAGTCAACCGCATCCTTGAATTCCTTTACAGACTGCGCCGCAAGGCCTGTGGAAAATGCCCCGGCGACAGCGAATAGGGTTATTAATCGTTTGATCATACTATCGTTTGTTCTTGAATATCAGCAATTCGGCCAGCAACGTGATCACCGACGTGCTGGCGAGTGCGGTGAAATCCGCCAGAAAATCCATCGGATCCCCGCTTCTGTAGGTGGTGAAAGACTGTCCGATCTCCGTTCCGGCCGCCACGGCGCAACCTATGGCAAAAATGATGGCCACGGCCAGGGCTATCCTCCATCCTTTCTCGCTTTTAGGGCGGAACGCCGCATAGCAAAGGATCGGGAACGGGAAGAACATTATGAAATGGACAACCTTGTCCATCGGGATTCCCCACAGACTGTCCTGTCCGATCTGCGGTAAGTCTTTGAAATGACCGAAGCAGCAGTACGCCACGGCGCAGAGGTACAGGATGAACAGCAGTATAGCCAGAATCCGTTGTTTTCTCATATTCATAGATTTATTTCAGAATCAGTTCTCCGAAGAATTCGGGTCTGTGAAAGTCGGGTTTCGGGGTCTTGATCGGGTTCCAGCTGAGGAAGTGCGGATGAGCGGTAAGGTCTCCGCATTTGTAGAAATTCCCCCGCAGGCTGACCGGAAGGTTGTCCCTGTCGATTCCTATCAGCTCGAACGGGATCAGCATAGCAACCGTCCAGCTGAATATCCTGTCGTTGATCGTGACAGGCTTGCGCTCCAGGGAACTATGCCTTATGACACTTGCCAAGAGTTCCGGCCGGATGAGTGTCTTGTTGATCCTGCTCGTCCTCTTGGACGCAAGCAGCGAGCCGACACAGGTCATCTCGAAATTGTAGTATGTCCCGTCGTACGGATCCGTGACGAAGAACTCGCAGCAGCTGTCCTCCCAACTGTTTCCGTTGTCCTCCATCGCGGTTGCCCTGAGGTCAAGCCCCCTCACGTGGAACATAACCGCAAGATGGGTCTTTGTGCGGGCTATGGAACCGTTGCAATCCGGAGCGTACGGGGCGTCCTTGGGCCAGTTCCGCTCGCAGACGGCGAACTTTGACGCACCTTTCTCCATCGCAAGATCCAGTTCCTGCATATTCATCATCTCAAGTCCTTCAATCAGCGGGACCCTTATCTGTCTGACAACATTTTTCATCTCTGTGTATCATGAATATTCCTGCGAGGCATTAAAGTGCCTGCATATCATTGAGTTTCCTATAATATCCGTTCAGCGCCAGCAAGTCCTCGTGTCTGCCACGCTCCACGATCCGACCTTCGTCCATAACGATGATCTCGTCCGCGTTTCGGATGGTCGAGAGCCTGTGGGCGATGGCTATTGTGGTTCTGGTTGACATCAGTCTGTCAAGAGCCTCCTGCACAATCTTCTCAGACTCAGTGTCAAGCGATGCAGTTGCCTCGTCCAGGATCAGGATAGGCGGGTTCTTGAGGATTGCCCTTGCGATGCTGATTCTCTGCCTCTGGCCGCCGGACAGTTTGATGCCGCGGTCTCCGATGTTGAAATCGTAGCCGCCTTCCTTCTCCATAATGAAGTCGTGGGCGTTGGCGATCTTCGCCGCCTCGATCACGCTTTCCATCGTGGCGTTCTCGACACCGAAGGCTATGTTGTTGAAAATCGTGTCGTTGAACAGAATCGATTCCTGATTGACGTTACCGATGAGGCTTCTAAGATCCGCGATCCTGATGTCCCTGATGTCCGTCCCGTCAATCGTGATGGCTCCGCCGGTCGGGTCATAGAATCTCGGAATGAGGTCCACCAAGGTGGATTTTCCCGCACCGGAGGCACCCACGATCGCTATTGTCTTGCCTTTAGGAATATCCAGACTCACATCATCCAGAATCATCCTGTGCCCGTCCGGATAGCGGAAGTAAACGTGCTCGAACGAAAGTTTCCCGTTGAATCCGTCCAAGGCTTTCGGCTCCTTCGGCTCGATGATGTCGTTCTCCGCGTCCAGAATCTTGTTGATCCTCTCCATCGAGGCCATACCCTTAGGGATGGCGTACCCAGCCTTCGCGAAATCCTTGATAGGGTTGATGATGCTGTAGAGGATCACCATATAATAAATGAATATAGGCGCGTCGATTGTCGATTTTCCTCCGAGGATCAACGCTCCTCCGAACCACAGCACGATCATAATAAGCACGGTGCCGAGGAACTCGCTCATCGGGTGGGCGAGGGACTGGCGGATGGTCACCCGGTTGTTCTTTCTCCTCATCGCCTCGGTGACGTTGTCGAACCTGTCGGACATCTTCTTCTCGGCGATGAACGCCTTGATGATGCGAAGACCTCCGAGAGTCTCCTCCACCTGCGCCATCACATCGCTCCAAAGCTGCTGGACCTCAAGCGATTTCCTCTTCAGGTTCTTTCCCACGACTCCCATCACCCACATCATCACAGGGGCGAACAGGATCGTGAACGCCGTCATCTGCCAGCTGATGACAAGAAGGGCGACGAAATAAAAAAGGATGAGAATCGGGTTCTTGATCAGCATCTCGATGGAGCCGGTGATGGAGTTCTCGACCTCCTGCACGTCACCGCTCATCCTGGCGATGATGTCTCCTTTCTTCTCCTCCGAGAAGAAGCCGAGCGGAAGGGCGAGGATCTTGTTGTAGATGTCCATCCTGATGTTCTTCACCACTCCGGTCCTGATCGGAACCATCACAGCGGATGAGCCGAAGTAGCAGGCGGTCTTCAGCGCGGTCATCACAACCAGGAATATGCACAGGAACAGCAGCACGGTTGACGCTCCGAGCGCGGAGATCTGCTGCTCCAGCATCCAATAGACGTTCGCCATAAACGCGTCCCCGAGATCCTTGAACGGCATATTCCAAACCTCGTTCCACGGGGTGAATGAATATACCGTCTCGTTGATCTTGAACAGGATGCGCAGGATAGGCACGATGATCGCGAACGAGAAGATGTTGAACACCGCCGACAGGATATTCAGAATTATCGAGCCGGCGAGATATTTCTTGAAAGGCGCGACATAGCGCTTTATCATTGACCAGAATTCTTTCATTGTCAGAGTATTTTTTCCAACCAGTGGAAGATCAGGAATATTCTTTTGCGTAAAACTTCGTAGTCGAGGGTGTCGGCGGTGTCAGTGACCTTGTTGGTCAGCATCGTGATGCCAGAGGTGAACACGGCGCAGACCAGGCCGTTCTGGACGAATATCTTCTGGTCGCCGAACCGGCTGTGGAACATCTCGGTGAAACTCTTGCTGCCGTAGTAGTTGGTTGATATGTCAAGCCCCATTCCCTGTCCTTCGTTCGCCCTTGTGAGGTCAAAAGTATATTGCCCGTCACTGAGCATGATCAGGAAATCCTTTCTGTCCTTGTGGATAGGCTCAAGGGTGCTTCCGAGAATGTCGAGCACAACGGTGGAGCGAATCCTGTCCATCGTGATCGTCTCGCCGTCCACAGGATCTTTCAGTCTGCCGTTCCTGATGTCGTCCATCAGGGCCTCCGCACCGGCAGAGTTCTTTTCCTTCGCGTCGGTCGCCACGAAGATTATATTCTTTCCGTATGAACGTCCAAGATCTTTCATCTTGCGGAACATGTCCGCCACGCTGAGCATGGCCACAACCCCGGACGCGTTGTTGTCAGCACCTGGGTAGAGATTTCCGTCGATGATCCCATGACTGTCATAATGGGCGGCGATGATGACGTACATTTCTTTGGATGCCTCTCTCTTTCCAGGCAGGAAACCGAGAATGTTACGTCCCACGGCATCCCCGACTTTGAACGATCGGCTCCAACTGCCGTCAAACGGCATGAGCCCGGCGTTCTCGTAGCGTCTGGAAATCCAAAGGGCCACCTCGGCGGCTCCGCGTGAGCCTGTCGCCCTGCCTTTGAATGTGGTGTCCGTGAGGAATTCAACCTGCATCCTGAGGTTGTCTGAGTTGATGACTTTCTCGGCGTTGCGTCCAGAGGGCACCATCTTGACCTCCGATTGCTGCGCGAAAAGCTCCCCGGCGGTGACCGTGAGGAGAATCAATGCGAAAATTTTACTTAAAAGCGTCTTCAAGGCACGATAAATGTTTATCTTTGCAAACGACAAAATTAGGAATTTTAAGGATTAAAGTGAAATATATTTATATGAAAAGATTCGCGCTGACTCTATTTTTCCTGTTGTGCCTCGCTTTGGTCTCCAACGCGCAGTACGATAAGGACGTGTTTAATTTCAGAGGCCGCGCGGCTCTTGCGGACGGAAAATATTCAGAGGCAATCAGCCATTTCAACATCCTTGCGCGTCTGGACACGACAGACTGCTGGACTTTTTTCTACAGAGGCATCGCGAAATACAACCTTGGTGACCTTCGTGGCGCGCAGGCTGATTTCAACACTTCAGTAAGGCTCAATCCAGTGTTCACCAACGGCTACCATTTCAGAGCCATAACCCTCAGCCGTTTCGGGAAGTACGACGAGGCCTTGAAAGATCTGGAAAGGGCAATGGAACTAAGGCCCGGGCTTGACGGATTGTATTTCAGCAGGGGAGTGACATATTTCCTTGCCCAGCAGTTCGACAAGGCTGTGGCCGATTTTGACCGCTATATCAGAAAGGAGCCGAAAGATCCGTCCGCATATCTGAACAGGGGAGCCTCCTATCTTTTCCTCAATGACACGACAAAGGCTTTGGAGGACTACAACAGAGCCATCAGGCTGGATCGCTTCGATCCGGAAGGATATATCCGTCGTGGCCGCGTCTATGCCTTGAGGAAAGACTACAATGATGCGATAGCCGACATGGACAAGGCGATCGGCCTGGACACGACCAACACTTTCGCCTATTTCAACAGGGCGCTGATGTACTACGACCAGAACAACTACAACGCCGCGATGAGCGACCTGAACAGAGTTTTGAGGGATGAGCCGGGCAACGCGCTTACCCTTTACAACCGAAGCCTTATCAACGCGCAGGTCGGAAATATGGAGGATGCGCTCGCGGATATGGACCACGTCATCAACATCAATCCGGAGAACGTGCTCGCGTACTACAACCGTGCCTCGTACTTTGTCCGGATGGGACGCTGGATGGATGCCCTTGACGACTACGACAAGGCCATCGAACTGTACCCTGACTTCGCCAAGGCCTATCTGAACCGCTCGTATGTGAAGAATATGCTCGGCCGTACAAAGTCCTCGAAGCAGGATTACGACACGGCTCAGAAGAAAGTTCAGGAGTACCGCGCGAAGAATGCCGCGGACGAGGGGTCGTTCGCCGACACGACCAAGAAGTACAGTTCCCTGATCGCGTTGGACGCGGATTTCGCCAAAAAGGATTTCGACAACGAACTTCTTCAGAACAGGGACATCAATATCCGTCTGAAATCACTCTACAAGTTCAGCCTTGCGGCACGGCGTGACAACCAGAACATCGCTCTGAGACACCGCTACGAGAACCCGCTGATCGACAAGTTCATCTCGGACTCTCCGATCGTGATGACGGTCTCCAATTCCGACTCGCTTGTCAAACCTGAATTCGCGCACGGAATCGACGCGTCGCTCTATGGTGATTCCTATCTTGCCGCCGGGGATCCTAAGTCCTTGACAGATGCTGACAGGGCTTTCATCAAAGGACTCTACGATGTGCAGTCAAAGCAATTCACTTCAGCCTTGAACCAGTTCGACGCCGCGGTGAATTCCGAGAGCAAGGGAAAATATTCAGAATATTACAAGGCTTTCTATTATTTGAACAGGGGTGTGCTCCGCGCCGAGATGATCGATTTCATCTCATCCATCGAGAACAACGTGCAGACCTTGACTATGGATGACAAGGGTACCACCAGAGCCCGTGTTCGTGATCAGGTGAGCCGGACGTATGACTATTCGGAGGCCATCGAGGATATGCTGGCTGCTGACAGGATCATTCCTGGAATCCCGTACGTCTATTTCAACCTTGGCAATCTTTACTGCCTGTCCTCGAAGTTCGTGGAGTCGGTTGACAGCTACACCAAGGCGATCAATGTCTATCCTTATATGGGAGACGCGTACTATAACCGAGGTCTTGTACTCATCTATCTGAAAGACAAGGAGAAAGGTTGCATCGACCTTTCGAGGGCCGGTGAGCTCGGTGTCGGTGATGCCTACAGCGTGATCTCGAAATATTGCGAAGAGGAGAAGAAGTGATGCTGAAGTTTTTTAGTCTTTCCAGCGGCAGCTGCGGCAATTGCTATTTCCTTTCCGATGGTAGATCGGGGCTTCTCATCGACGCTGGAGTCAGCCAGCGGCGTTTGAAGAAGACTTTGATGGAGCACGGCTTAGGTGTGGATTCCTTTCAGGCAGTGCTTGTGACACATGATCATCTTGATCACATCAGACAGCTGGGTTCGTATTGCAAGCATCTGAAAAAGCCTGTATATGCGACCGCCGTGCTGCACGAGGCTCTTTCGCATCACACATTCACAAGGGACTACATCTCGGATTACCGTTGTGTCCTTCCGGATGAAGGTCCTGTCAGGATCAGACTGCGTGGGGATATTCCGGAAGAGGAACTCCCGTTGGTCAGTCATTTTGTGGTGCCGCACGACGCGACCCAGACCGTAGGTTATTTCATTGAGTGGTCAGGGGTAAGGTTCTTCCTGATGACCGATGCCGGCAGGGTGACTGACGAGGCTATTGAATATGCCCGGAAGGCCGACGCGGTTGTCTTCGAGTCGAACTACGATTCCGGAATGCTGATCGGGGGCCCTTACCCACACGAACTCAAGATGCGTATATGTCAAGGCAACGGTCACCTGAGCAACGATGAGTGCGCCTCGGCCATCCGCCGTTTCTGGCATCCCGGCCTCAAGAACATCTTTCTCTGCCATCTAAGTGAGAACAACAACACACCGTCTCTCGCCTTCGACTCCGCCGCCGATGCCCTTAGGTCGATTCGCCTTGACGGTCACCTCACCGCAAAGGAAATCACCAACCTCCAGACCCTTCCCCGCACCCGCGCCTCCCAGATGTTCACCTTGTGATAAACGGCTAAGCCTTCGAAAGACTAATACAGACTCTGGCAATATAATTCAGGAATATGCCTCTTGGTGTTCAGGGTGTGAATATATTTGCGCACCTAAGAAAGGAAGATGTTATTGAAGGCGGGATTGGCTACTTGATTGATTTGTAATAGATAGGAGTACGGTTGTCTTCGCCGCGGAATATTCCGATGAGGTCGCGGAGAAGGAGGTCGGGGCGGACAACACCGCTTTCCCAGAAATCGTTGCCACCCTTGGGGTTGAGGCGGTTGTTGTCGTTCCAGACCACGCTTGCGGAGGTGTCACTGGAGTTCGTGGCGCATCCTTCGGCATTGGAATATCCTCTGGCCGAGGCGTTTCCCTGAATATCCATCAAGAAGTCGTCGAACAGGGGATTGACGGAAAGGAGTTGTTCCAGAGTCTGGCACCAACCGACATTCATCCAAAGATCCGCTTCCTTTGACAATGAATATGCCGTCTCGACCGAAATCTGGCCCGAGACTGAGCTTCCGGATTTGGTTCCGAGAATCTCCCCGCCGGCATCCTTGAACAGGGTCGTGAGATAACTTTCCTGTCCGGGAATGAACCATTGGTCCTTGTACGGGATGTTGACCAGAATCTTTCTTTGTTTGTGAGTCGTTCCTTTGGAATCCAGTTCAATATTTCTGTTCAGATTACTTTGAACTGAATCACGTAAGTTTATGTAGTTCTCCGAAACGATCTTAAGCACCGAGTCAGCCGCGGCCATATTCCCTGTCAACGCTCCAAAAAGGCGTATGTAGGCGGCTCTGGCCAGAGGGTGTCGCTCAAGATGCTCATTGACAATGAAAGTCTTTATTCCCAGCGACTCAAGTTTCGAGAAGAACTGTGACTTCACAGGGGAGACTGAATATGTCAGGAGCAGGTCCGGCTTCAGGGCCATTATCTTCTCGTAGTCAGGGCTTGCGTCATAACCGATGTCCACCACCGTTCCGTTGCTTAGGCCGGCTGTCACTGAAGAGTCGCAGACATATTCACCGCCCGACACCCCGACAATCACCGAGTCCGCCCCGATGGCATCCAGAAAACCGATGTGGGAAGTGCTTGTAACTATCAATCTGCCAAGAGGTTGGCTGATGGATATCGTGTCCCTGCTCCCGTCAAACGGCGAGATCGAGACCAATGAATATCCCCCATCGGCTTCCGGGATTATATTCATAAATTGCGGTTCGATAACGTCCTGCGGCAAGTCTCCGCTGACATTCCGCGCGCATCCGCAGACACTTGCGGCAAACGCGGTGGCCAAGAAAATATATTCGTAGAATCTCATATCATCGCAAATTTAATTGTTTTTTGCTATCTTCGAAGTCTGTTCGGTGGAAATCACTTGCTGATGTCAAGATAATGCTGGATTTTATGAATATGCCGACTTGGCTTTTCTGACAAGATGATCGTGAGGGCAGGAAATGAAATTTGAAAATTTGTAATATTATGGGAAAATATAACTTTGACGAGATGACGATAAGGCGCGGCACGAACTGCGTCAAATGGGATGCGGAGAGTCCGGTCGGGCCGATTTCGGAGGATGTGATTCCGCTTTGGGTGGCGGATATGGACTTCAAGGTGGCTCCGGAGATCGTGAACGTGCTGAAAGATCGTGTGGATCAAGAGATTTTCGGCTACACCCACGTGCCGGATTCCTACTACGAGGCTGCCGTCAACTGGTGGGAGCGCCGCAGAGGGTGGCACACGGAGAAGGATTGGTACCTCTACATTGCAGGGGTGGTTCCGGCGATGTCGGTGGTTGTCAAGGCTTTGACGCAGTACGAGATTGTGGACGGCGAGGTGGTCGAGAAGCCGAACCGTGGACGTGGCCCTCACGGTGAATTGCCGAAGATGATCATCCAGAGTCCGGCGTACAACTGTTTCTTCTCCACCGCGAAGAACAATCTTTGTGAACTCTCAATCAACAAACTGATCTACGACACGGAAGGTGATCAGGCCACTTGGTACATTGATTTCGAGGATCTTGAGAGACGTGCCGCCGACCCGATGGCCAAGGTGCTGCTGTTCTGCAATCCTCACAACCCTTGCGGACGTGTCTGGCCTCGTGAGGACCTTGAGAGGGTAGCCGACATCTGCCGCAGAAACGGTGTGATCGTCATAAGCGACGAGATCCATTGCGAACTGGAAATGCCTGGCTATCACTTCACTCCGATGGCTTCTATCTCACAGGTAGCCCAGGACAATACCGTCACGATGAACTCTCCAAGCAAGTCGTTCAACATCGCCGGTTTGGGAATATCCAACATCATCACCAACAATCCTGACTGGAAGAAAATCATCGACAGGGTAATCAATATCAACGAGTTGTGTGAGGTGAATCCTTTCGGTGTGCTTGCGCTTCAGGCCGCCTACAACGAGGGTGAGCCGTGGCTCAAGGAGCTTAATGAATATCTTTACGGGAATTACCGCGCGTTGCTGTCGTTCTTTGAGGAGAACCTTCCGGAGTTCCCTGTCAGCAAACTGGAAGGAACCTACCTTGTGTGGGTGGATGTCAGCGCTTTGAATATGTCCGCTAACGACATAGAGAACAGCCTCTTGCTCAATGAGAAGGTCTGGATCAACTCCGGCGTGATGTACGGCCTTGATGGCTTTATGCGCATCAACATCGCCTGCCCTCGTGCCCGTCTCCAGCAAGGCCTTGACCGCATCGCCAAAGGCTTCCGCCGCTTGATGACATAGTAGGCCCTTGATCTTCCTGATAAAATAACTGGTCGCCGATTTCCCTGAAGGAGTGACTGCACGCTGGACTTCCAGAAGGAAAAACTGGTCGCTGGGCTTGTCGAAGCGATAAAGTATCAGTTAGCCACCGAAAAAAGGCAAAAGTCAAATTTTGCACGTTACCAAAATTTGACTTTTGATTTTTCGGTGGCTATTGAGATTATGTACTTGGCATCTCCTGGCCATCACGACCAGCCCTATATTATTGGTTGCCATTGTTCATTGAGGTGTCGCTACTAAACTTTGCTACTGTGGTTCAGTGAAGTGTCACCACAAACCTTAGCCACCCGAGGCTATAAGCGGGAGGGACCCAGCCATAGGCTGGGAGGGACGGAGCGCGAAGCGCGGAGGGTTTGTGGTGACACTTCACTGAACCCTGGCCATCACGAAACGTCGTTCAGAAAATAATCTGAAAATCAATGATTTCGTTGTTGTCGAAAGTGCCGGTGATGTGAGAGCTTACATCGGGGCGGATTGTCAGCGGCTTGCGGGGTGCAAGTTCTATGGCGATGAGGTCGCCGGTGCGGATGTAGAGTAGCTTTGTGGCTTCAACGAGAGTGTCTTCAATCATATCCAAAGAAGGATGGTCGAAAGTGAAAAGCTCAACTTCATTTCTGAAGAGGCTGAATCGGCCATCTTCTTCCAGCCTTTGCGGCGAAAACATCGGCGTGGGCAGAAAGGATGTATGATCCAGGCAGATGGCCTGGGCGTAGCCTTCCGGGGTGCCGTCAAGCATATTCTCCGGGTAGAGGAGGACTCCGAAACCGATTGAGTCATAGTACCTTGACGCGAATTTCCTCCCGACGCTGCGGCCTGGCTTCAGGATGCGGGCGAAAAGGACGGGGGAATATGTCAACTCGTCCACGAACTCTGGAGGGTAAAAGTCCTCGTTGTCTTTCTCCCACGTTGTGTCCGGGCGAACGGTGATGTGGCCGGATGATGTCTTTACTATTATATTCATAAATCAATTTCCCGCAGGAAATGCCGCATTCCGCCGACAGTTAAAAGAGTTTGCCGGAGAATTTGTCCTTCAGACCGGCTACTGCACTGTCAAACGCTTCACCCTCAAGTGGCTTGCTCATTTCGGCCTCTCTGGCTTTGGCGGCTTCCTTTTTCTCCTTGTCGAACTGCTCCTTCAGGCGTGCGAACTGTCGCTTGGTGTCCATCGTGAACTCACCGTTCTCGATCCAGGCGAAGTAGGCCGGCTCGGTCTCATATACCTCCCTGGCCGTGTGGCCCTTGTGCTTTCCGAAACTGATGGTCGGCTCGTCGTTCTTGCCGAGAATCAGTCTGCCGGCATAGTCAACGGTGCGTGGACGGCCGGCGACTCCGGACAGGAACTCGACATCGTTCTTGAGAACCTGCTCGTGGTACTTTGTCGGAGTCTGGTACATATCCAGTTGGCCCTTAAGCACTTCATATGTAGCCATAGTGTCAGCCTCGGCTGAATGGGCGTTCTCGAAATCCTCTCCGCCGCAATAGAAACGGTATGCGGCCTTGAGGTTGCGTGGCTCCATATAATGGTAGATCGTCTGCACGTCGATCATCTGCTTGGAGTGCAGGTCGATGTCCGTGGCCTCAAGGGTTGCCTGGGCCTTGGCCTTGTTCTCAGGAGTGTTCCTTGGATCCGCAAGCCTGCGCATACAATAGGCACGTACCCTCTCAAGTTCCTCGGACAGCATCGGCAGGTCGAACTTTGTGGAATTATACCCTGCCAGATCACTGTCTCTCAGCCAATCCACGACTTCGGCCGCAATCTCGATGAATTTCTTCTCCTTTGCGACATCCTCATCCTTGATCCCGTTCACCTGACTGGCTTCGGGATTGATCGGATGCTGTTTGCGGAGAGTGTAGTCCCAAGGACAGACCCTCCAGGTCTTCACATCATGGTGTCCGTCAGGGAACACCTTGACAAAACTCAGTTCGACAATGCAGTCATTGACAATATTAAGCCCCGTGCTCTCAATGTCAAAGAAAAGCAGAGGCCTTTCAAGAGAAAGTTCCATAGCTTTGATTCTCCGAAGGTTAAACCATGATAGGCATCAGGATTCCGCAGATCTTTCCGCTCTCATCATCCTCTTCTGAAGGAATGATGAGGGCAGCCCTGCGCGCGTCGGCGAACTTCATCACGACTGTCTCGCAGCTCATGTTGGCGAGGATCTCCGTGAGGAATGTTGACTTGAATCCGATGGTCAGCTCGTCACCGCTGTAGTCGCAGTTGATCTTCTCGTAGGCTGCGATGGCGAAACCGAGATCCTGTGCGGTGATCTCCATCTGGCCTGGCTTGAGATCCAGCTTGATGTGGTTGGAGGCCTTGTTGGCGCAGACGGCCACACGCCTTACCGTATTCAGGAACATCGCCCTGTCGATCTTCAGCACGCTGGAGTTGTTCTGAGGGATCACATCGCGGTACTTAGGGTACTTGCCGACAATCAGCCTGCACACCATGGTAGTCTTCCCGAAGGTGAAGAGGACGGTGCTGGAATCGAACGCGATCTCAACAGTTCCGTCGTCTTTCCCGAGGATGGACTTCAGGACGGCGGCCGGCTTCTTGTGAAGAATGAACGAGCATTTCTCCGGGGTCTTCACTTCCTTGGCCGTGTAGCAGATGAGCTTGTGCGAGTCTGAGGCCACGAGAGTGGTGGATTCCGGTCCGAAATCAAAGAATATTCCGTTCATCGCCGGCCTTATCTCGTCATCTGCCGTGGCGTAGATCGTGCTGTTTATGCCTTCTATCAGGCTTTCGGCCGGGAATTCAAGTTTCTCCGCGTCGTCGCTCGTCCCCTTGATCTCAGGGTAGTCCTCGGCAGGGAAGAAAGGAAGCACGGAGTTACCGCTCGTCCACTTGCACTCGATTGAGCTGTCGCTGGCGGTGCAGATCGATACAGGCTGGTCAGGAAGTTCCTTGAGAAGGTCGATGATGTGCCTTGCGGGAACGGCGATCCTGCCTTCCTCTTCGGTGGTGTCCACTTCGATTTCAGTCCTGAGGGTGAGCTCCGAATCCGATGCGGTGACCTCAAGGATGTTGCCTTTGAGGTCAAACAGGAAGTTTTCCAGAATCGGAAGCGCGGACTTGGCCGGGATGGCCTTGGAGATGTCCATCAGTCCTTTCAGAAGCTCGGAGCTTGATACGTTGAGTTTCATATTCGTGTGTTTTTTAATTCATTGTTTTCCGGCCGCCGGAGGGTGGCCTCTGTAAAAGGCAAATATACGAATATTCCCTTAATATTATGGCATCATATTTGATTTTTTGCCTAAGGCTTCGGAAACACCATCCGGATGCTTGTGATTGAATATTGATAAATTTAATTAATATGTCAGAAATGAAAAAAGGTTTGTTAACAGTGGTGCTGTCAGTATTGTTCAGCGTGCTGGCGGCATACGGTGTCGTCAAGGCGGCCACCGTGAATGATGGAGACAATGTGACAAGTACAGAGAACGGAACGGTCACAAAGACTGTCAATCTGGCACAGTCGGACTATCCGGATCTGACTTACGCCGCGGAGGCTGCGGTTGATGCTGTTGTTTATGTGGAGGTGACGGTGACTCAGCAATATCAGATGACGGATCCGTTCTTCCGTTTCTTCTTCGGGGATGAAGGCCCTCAGACCAGGGAGCAGCAGGGTAGCGGCTCTGGAGTGATCATCCGTCCTGACGGCTACATCGTGACCAACAACCATGTGGTCGCCAACGCGACGAAGGTACAGGTCACCCTGAATAACAACAAGGTATATGACGCCAAGGTCATCGGTACTGACCCGGCTACGGATGTCGCTTTGATAAAGATTGACGCTCAGGGACTTCCGACGCTTCCGTTCGGGGATTCCGACCAGTTGAGGCTCGGTGAGTGGGTTCTGGCCGTGGGCAGTCCTCTTGGCTACCAGCTCAGGTCCACCATCACGGCCGGCATCGTCAGCGCCAAGGGACGTTCGATGGCGCACGATCCTCGTGAGAGAAACAATGGCGGAATCCAGATCGAGTCCTTCATACAGACCGACGCGGCTGTCAACCCTGGCAACTCAGGCGGAGCGTTGGTCAACAAGACCGGCGAACTGGTCGGCATCAACACCGCTATTGTTTCACAGACGGGAGCATATTCGGGATATTCATTCGCTGTGCCGGTGAATATTGTGAAGAAGGTTGTAGAAGACTTGATTGACTTTGGGTCAGTGAAGAGAGCCGTTCTTGGAATCGCTATGTCTGATCTCAGCGAAGGTCTTGCCAAGAATCTGAAATATGATTCTGTCGATGATATGTTGAAAAAATTGAAACTTTCTTCTCCGGAAGGCGTATATATCAGAGAGGTTGCGAAAGGCAGCTCCGCTGACAAGGCCGGAATGAAGGAAGGGGATGTGATTGTGGCCATTGACGGAACCGATGTGAAGAGTGGCTCCGCAGTTCAGGTCAAGGTCAATACCTTCCATCCTGGTGACAAGGCTAAGGTCAAGATCATCCGTGACGGCAAGGAGAAGGAACTTGAGGTCACATTCCAGGGCAGCAGCACCGAGAACGGTACTGTGGTCGGTGACGGAGAGATCGCTTTCTTCGGCACGACTCTTAAGGAGGCTTCCAAGGAGACTCTTGCGAAGTTCGGTCTGAAGAAAGGTGTCGAGGTCACATCCGTCGGAAGCGGCAAGATGCTTGAGGCTGGCGCTTCGGAAGGAATGATCATCACCTATGTCAACGATCAGCCGGTCGGCACACCTCAGGATGTTTTGAACATCGCCAAGTCCGCAAAGAGGGCGGTTTATATCGAAGGTGTCACAGCCAACGGTAGAAAAGCCTTCTTCGGATTCAGTAAAGAGTAGTTGATGAAGGTTATAGGATAGTGTTTCCCTGACGGAAACGGCTCCGCGCCTTCCGTCAGGGAAATTTGTGTATTACAAGATATGAGGCAATTAAAGATTACAAAGTCAATCACCAACCGCGAGAGCGCGTCCCTGGACAAGTACCTCCAGGAGATCGGCCGCGAGGAGTTGGTGTCTCCGGAAGAGGAGGTAGAGCTTTCCCAGAGAATCCGCAAGGGTGACCAGAAAGCTTTGGAGAAACTCACAAGGGCCAACCTTAGATTTGTGGTTTCTGTTGCGAAGCAGTATCAGAATCAGGGGCTTAGCCTTCCGGATTTGATTAATGAGGGTAACCTCGGCCTGATCAAGGCCGCCGAGAAATTCGACGAGACAAGAGGCTTCAAGTTCATTTCATACGCTGTGTGGTGGATCCGTCAGTCAATCCTTCAGGCTCTCGCCGAGCAGTCCAGGATTGTCAGGCTTCCGCTCAACCAGGTAGGATCCTTGAACAAGATCAACAAGGCCCTCTCACAGTTCGAGCAGAAGAACGAGAGAAGCCCTTCCAATGAGGAACTCTCCGAGATGATAGACATCCCGCAGGACAAGATCTCCGATACCCTCAGGGTGTCCGGAAGGCATGTGTCTGTGGACGCCCCGTTCGTCGAGGGCGAGGACAACAGCCTTCTGGATGTGATTCCTAACGACGACTCGCCGATGGCCGACAGAGGCCTTGTGAACGAGTCCCTCAGCACCGAGATCGAAAGGTCTCTCCAGATCCTGACGACCCGTGAGCGCGAGATCATCAAGTCGTTCTTCGGCATCGGCTGTCAGGAGATGACCCTTGAGGAGATCGGCGAGAGGCTTGACCTCACAAGAGAGAGAGTCCGCCAGATCAAGGAGAAGGCGATCCGCAAGCTAAAGAAACCATCCGCAAGCAAACTTCTTAAAACCTATCTCGGTTAATGACCCCGGAACTTTTTATCGCCTCTAAGGCTTCAGAAGCCATCAAGGCACTCTATAACGCCGACATCGAACCGTCGGCGCTTCAGGTCTCCGTCACTAGGAAGGAATTCACCGGAGACTTCACGCTCGTCGTCTTCCCGCTCCTGCGTCTGTCGCACTCCACTCCGGAGAACACGGGCAACGCCATCGGAGAATGGCTGAAGGCGAACGTACCGGAAATCTCTGAATATAACTGCGTCAAAGGTTTCCTTAACCTTCTGTTCTCCAATCTCTTCTGGAACGAACTTTTCGGAGAGATCGTTGCTGACAAGGACTTCGGTGACCTGCCGACGACCGGCAAGAACATCATGGTCGAGTTCTCGTCGCCGAACACCAACAAGCCTCTGCACCTCGGCCACATCAGGAACAACCTTCTGGGTGACTCGGTGTCAAGGCTTCTGAAGGCCAGCGGCAACAACGTGATCAAGACCACCCTTGTCAACGACAGGGGAGTGCACATCTGCAAGTCCATGCTTGCATGGCTGAAGGTCGGCAACGGCGCGACTCCGGAGTCCACGGGGATTAAGGGCGACCATCTTGTCGGGGATATGTACGTGGCTTTCAACGACATCTACAAGAAGGAAGTCGAGGATTTGATTGCCGGGGGAATGGACGAGGAGACCGCCAAGAAGGAGGCCCCTTGCCTCAAGGAAGCCCACGAGATGCTCCAAAAATGGGAGGCCGGCGACAAGGAGGTCCGCGACCTTTGGGCCAGGATGAACGGCTGGGTGCTCAAGGGCTTCGACGAGTCCTACAAGGCTCTCGGAATCACTTTCGACAAGGTTTACTACGAGTCCCAGACCTATCTTCTTGGTAAGGAGTTGGTTCAGAAGGGACTGGATATGGGCGTGTTCGTGAAGGATCCGGACGGCTCCGTCTGGTGCGACCTCACGGCCGACGGACTTGACAGGAAACTGCTCATCCGTTCTGACGGAACGTCGGTTTACATCACCCAGGATCTGGGAACGGCCGAAAGGCGTTTCGCTGAATATCACCTTGACTCTCACGTCTATGTGGTCGGCAACGAGCAGAACTACCACTTCCAGGTGTTGAAACTGATCCTCAAGAAGTTGGGATTCGAATGGTCCGACAACATATTCCATCTTTCCTACGGAATGGTCGAGCTGCCTGAGGGCAAGATGAAATCCCGTGAGGGAACCGTTGTGGATGCAGATGACCTCATCCAGAAGATGTACGAGGAGGCCCGCGCGACCTCTGACGAGTCCGGCAAGCTGGCCGACATGAGCGAGGAGGACAAGGCGAAGCTCTATCATATGATAGGTCTTGGTGCCCTTAAGTACTTCATCATCAAAGTCGATCCGAAGAAAACGATGCTCTTCAACCCGAAGGAGTCCATCGACTTCAACGGCAACACCGGCCCGTTCATCCAGTACACCCACGCCCGCATCCGCTCCATTCTGCGCAAGGCCGCGGAGAAGGGCATTGAATATGCCGCCTCTCCTCTGCCAAAGGTCGAGCTCAGCGCCAAGGAGATCAGACTCATAAAGTTGCTGAACGCCTTCCCGGCCAAGATAGCCGAAGGCGCGCAGGCATATTCACCGGACGTCATCGCCAACTATGCCTACGACCTCGCCAAGGAGTTCAACCAGTACTACCACGACACTCCGATCCTGAAGGAGGAGAACGAGGATGTGCTCAAGATGCGTCTGGTGCTGATCGACACGCTTTCCGCTGTCCTTCGCAAGGCGATGGGCATCCTCGGAATCGAACTGCCTGAAAGAATGTAGGAATATTTCCGATGTCCGAAACGGATTATATGTTCCCGACCTCCAAAAAGGAGGTTGAAGCCTTAGGGTGGGACTACATCGACATCATCCTTTTCACGGGTGATGCCTTTGTGGACCACCCTTCTTTCGGCACGGCCTGCATAGCCCGCTGGCTTCAGCATTTCGGCTACAGGGTCGCTGTCGTTCCGCAGCCTAACTGGAGGGATGACCTCAGGGATTTTAAGAAGTTAGGCGCTCCGAGGCTCTATTTCGGAGTGAACGCCGGTGCTATGGATTCGATGGTGAACCATTACACTGCCGGCAAGCGTCTCCGTCACGATGACGCCTACACGCCGGAAGGCAAGGCCGGACAGAGGCCGGATTATGCGGTCAGTGTCTATACGAACATATTAAAAAAACTCTATCCCGATGTGCCGGTCGTCATCGGGGGAGTCGAGGCTTCGCTCCGTCGGCTTACCCATTATGACTATTGGAAAGATGAACTTGTTCCGTCCATATTGCAGTGGTGCAAGGCTGACTACCTTTGCTACGGGATGGGGGAGAAGCCGATGTTGGAACTGACGAGAGCCATTGAGGCGCAGAGGAATATTCACGAAATCCATAGGATCCCGCAGATCGCTTTCCTTATGAGCGGAAAGTGGAAGATCAAGGAGCCGTTGGTGCTTCATTCGTTCGAGGAGTGCAAACGGGACAAAAAAGCGTTCGCCGAGAACTTTCATCTGATTGAGACTCACGCCAATATGATGCATCCGGCGACGATCATTGAGCCTGTCGGGAATGGTTATGTGCAGATCAATCCGCCATATTCACCGTCCACGACCGAGGAGATGGATTCGTTCTGGGACCTGCCTTTCACCAAGTTGCCGCATCCGCGCTACAAGGGGAAGAGGATTCCGGCCTATGACATGATCAAGGATTCCATCATCACTCACCGAGGGTGCTTCGGAGGATGTAATTTCTGCACCATCGCCGCGCATCAGGGTAAGTTCATCCAGTCCCGTTCGCAGGAGTCCATAGTCGCTGAGGTTAGGAAATTGGCCAAGATGCCAGGCTTTGCGGGGAATATCTCCGATCTCGGGGCCCCTACGGCCAATATGTATATGATGCGTGGCAAGAACCCGGACCTTTGCGACAAATGCCGCAGGAAATCCTGTCTGTTTCCGGCTCCGTGTCCGAATATGAACCGCTCTCACAAACAGGTGCTTGAGTTGTACCGGAAGGTCGATGCCGTGCCGGGAATACGCCATTCCTACATCGGCAGCGGGATCCGTTACGATTTGTTCCTCGATGAGAAAGGCTTTGTGGACGAGACATCCAAGCCTTACCTCAAGACTTTGATTCTTGACCACACTTCCGGCCGAATGAAGGTGGCTCCAGAACATACCGAGGACAAGGTGCTCCAGTACATCGCCAAGCCGTCTTTCAAGCTCTTTGAGAGATTGCGCTATGAGTTCGACAAGATCTGCGCCCAGAACGGACGGCGCACCGGAATCGTTCCATATTTCATCTCCTCGCACCCAGGCTGCACGATGAAGGATATGGAGAACCTGTCCAAAAATCCTGCTTTGAAAGGAATATATATGGATCAGGTGCAGGATTTCACACCGACTCCGATGACCACCTCATCCGTGATGTACTACACCGGAATCGATCCTCGAACGATGAAGCCGGTCTTTGTGGAGCGTGATCCGGAGAAGAAGAAGAGGCAGAAATCGTTTTTTTTCAGAAAATAGTAGCGTGTTTGCTTCTCAATTCGGAAAAATGTCTTAATATTGCACCCGAAAACGATAAACAATCTTTATTTGGTTTATATGAGTATGGCACCAGATCAGAAGAAAAGACACGTGGTAAGCTACGAGAATATGTCCGAAGCGCTTGCCGCAGCGTTCAATGAGAAATATCCAAGAGGTTTCAGTGACTATCTCCCTGACCTTGTCAAGTATCCAAAACCTGACGGCACCAGTTTCTATGCTGTTACCGTCGAGACGGATGATTCCATCAACCTTGTGAAGATCAAGGTGAAAACCGATGATGCCGAGGCTCTTGAGAGATGGCTTGAGGGAGAGGAGGACGCCGAGAACGAGGATGTTGCAGGATCTTCAGCTGACGCTCCGGCCGACACCACCCTTCCGGATGACAACATCTCTCAATACGGCGGAGATGACGATTCCGCTGAATAGTCATGAATATAGTTTATAACAATTTAAGGCCTGGATTCCAGTAGGATTTCAGGCCATTTCTGTATCCTTTCCCTTATCATCTCTTCCCATTCTCGCCAGGCGTGTTTCCCCATTAAAACCGCCCGTGGAGGATTTACACGTCCGCCACAAGCGTTTTTCACTATTAATCACGCTCGTAGCGTGCAAATCATTCTTCCACAGGCGCCCTTCGCCGTTAATCTTGCTTCTGGAGAACCGCTTTAGCGATACGTTTAATCATCCAAAGAGCTTTTTCAATATGTCGTACTCAATTGAATTTATCTGATTATGATTTATGTGTGGGGTGTTTTCGTTATTTTTGTGTCCGGAAAAATGTAATGATGTTGAATTATCTTCATAAGATATTGGAAAAAGCACTTCTTTTGGTGCTTGCCTTTGGCGTTGTCGCATGCTCAGAAGGCATTACAATCACTGATTTGAGGAATGGGGACCTGTTGTTCGTGGTCAATGGCCAAGGGAACAACATCACGGAGGTGACGGACGGGGTGGATGGACTTGGAATCGATCATATCGCGGTTTTCTCAGACGGGAACGTCGTTGAGGCTATTCCGGAATATGGAGTTGTGGAAAACCCGTTGGACAGTTTTCTGGTCCGATTGAGTGATAGGGAGTCAGTGCTTGTGGGGAGGATTGAAGGGGTGGACGTTGAAGAGAGTGTGGCGAATGCGAGAAAGTTCCTCGGAAGGCCCTACGATGACATATTTATGCCGAGTGACAGCGCGATCTATTGTTCGGAACTCGTGCAGAAGTCGTTTGTTTTCAAAGACAGGTTAAAAGAACGTGACCATAATGTGAAAGGAATGGCGGTGGTGCGTGATGATGTGAAAGATATGAATCCGAAAGTAACAGGGAGCGGGGATAAGCATTTTGTTTTCGGCACGATTCCGATGTCCTTTCACGACAGCGCCGGAAGGGTGACCGAATTCTGGACAAAATTCTATGAGGTGCGTGGGTTGACGGTTCCTGAGGGAGAGCCCGGGACGAACCCCGGCCAGCTTTCCCGTGACCCTAATGTCAAGATTCTTGGCCGGCTACAGTAGTTTCGCCAGGCTGTCGTAATACTGCTTGCTGACGGGAATATGCCCGACCCCATCACGGATGAACTCGGTGTAGATGATTCCATCCTTGTCCCTGCTCAGCACCTTGATGTGGCGAGGATTGACGTAGTACGACCTGTGGCAGCGCACGAATCCGTGTTTCTGAGCGTCAGTCTCAAGGCTTTTCATCGAGTTCCTCAGCTGGTATGTCTTGACACGGTCATTCTCCAAATAATGAATGTTGATATAATTGGCTTCGGCGCTGACATAAAGTACAGCCGATGGGTCTATCGTCAGTTTCAGCCTTTTGTGCTCATCGTAGAACTTGACCAGTGACTCTTCCGGAGCCTGTCCAGCATTGGCCAGATCGTAATTCTTGTTGGAGATGATCCGCAGCAGAATGCAGAGCAGGTATGGATATACCAGCGTCAGGCACACCACTTCAAAACAATAGGGCAGCGCCGTGAAATATGGCATTCCTCCGGCTTTCTTGTAGAACAGCGAAGTGTAGAGCGCGAAGAAGAAAGAAATGACCAGCACCTCTCCGAAACACCAGACGGCATAATGCCACCATTTGAAAGGAATATACTTGTAAAGGAACGAGAAAACAAGCCGTGTCAGTGCCAGGACACCGATCATAATGCAGGACAGCATCAGCAGGTGGAATGTCCACGATTTACCTCCCACATCGTAAAAATCCGACAATGAGAACGGATTATATACGAAGCAAAACACGAAGAAGAACAGCGGCAACAGCACCGCGTATTTCACTTGGCTGGCATAGCCTTTCGAGACTCTCAATGGTGTGTTCATAGCCCTAAAAATTGCCCCAAACCTGTCAAAACCGTCCCTGAATATGCTGGGACTAAATTCAAAAGTCCGGATTTTCGTCCCTAAAATACAGCAATTTTTCCGCCAAACAATGGTTTTGTGACATTTTTCACACCTCTGAAAACACTTTCTTCGTCACAAGGTGCAAATGCGGTACTTTTGCATCAAAGTAGATTAAAAACATCAGCATTATGGAACAGATCATAAACACTTTTGAATATTCCGTGGCCCCGGAGCACATAGACTATCAAGGTCACGCCACCGTGCCTTCCATCTGCGGCAGCATAATCAACGCGATCGGACAGAACATCCGCAAGGAAGGCTGCGGGATAGATGTGATGAAAAAAGCTGGACGTTCGTGGGTCCTGCTCCGCTCGGCTTTCGAGATTGATGAGCGGCCAAATCTTTACGATAATTATAATGTCAAGGTCTGGCCGGTGAAAGGTAAAGGCCTTACTTATAACAGATGCGTAAGGCTTACGGATGCGGACGGTGAGGAGATCGGCCGTGGCACGACGGAATGGTGCGTTATTGACATAGGCACCAGAAAACCGATTTTCCCGGAACTCGGACTCTCGGACGTTGACATCCCTGTCCCTTGCAAGAGTCCAAGACGCATCATCGATTTTCTGCCGGATTTCATCAAGCACAAGGAGGTCGGTTACAGCGAATGTGACTTCAACGGGCATCTTAACAACACCCATTACATTGAGATGTTCTACAACCTTCTGCCTGAGAGTGTGCTGTCAAGCGGACTTTTCACCAGAATCGACATCAATTTCAGACGTGAGGTCCATCGTGGTGATGACGTGATCTTCGGAATCCGCAAGGCAAGCGATGAGGAGTACCTCTTTATGGCAAAAGCGGGAGACGCGACACTTTGCCACGCCTCCCTGCAAGCCCTTTAGCGGTCACTTCGTCAGGCTGAAATTAATTGACCCTCTGAACCGAAGCAGATCTTCCGATCGATTTAATCATCACACCAAGATCCTTAGGAGCCTTGTAGTTGATGCTGGACACACCGGTCGCGTCCTCGATCATTATGGAACGGGTTACGTTCACACTGCAATTCGCCGTTCCGGATGTCTCAAGGATAGCGTTCTCGGTCTCGGCGTCCATAGCCTTTACCTTAGATACTCCGGACGCGTCAACCTCCAGTGTGCCGACTTTCCCGTTCAGGTTGACCTCGCTTGTCCCGGAAGCGTCAAGTTCGACTTTACCGAACTTCCCGTCAATGTTGGTCTTGGTGGCTCCACTGATGTCAACCTCAAGTTTGTCGGCGTTGATCTGGAAACTGGTTTTGGACGTTCCGGATAGATCGAGTTCAGCCTTTTCGGAAAAGTTTCCGGACAACTTGCAGGTGCACACTCCACTGATCTCTGCATCCAACTTCTTTGCATTGACACTCAGTGATTTGATCTTGCTCGCCCCGCTGATGTCCAACGAAAGCTCCTTGTCCCCAAGATCAAAAGTGTCATCGCATTTCAAGCTTGTGATTCCTGACATATCCAACTTTCTCAGTTCCGGCATCGCGATCTCTGCCTTGCACGTCCAGTTTCCCAATTCTTTCTGAAGCTTTGACGGAATATTCTTGTTCCACCCGATCTTCAGAACACCATTATTGACCCACACTTGAAGATATTCCTTAAGCACGTTCGGCAGAGTGATCTCCACTTTGTACGAGTCTGATTTGACAAGGTTGACCTCGACTATCCCGCTTAGTTCCAACCCGCTGAAATCCTTGCAGTTGAACTTGCAATTGGTGTATTCCGCATCAAGTTTTGAGGTTGTTGTCAGATACATTGATTCGGCCTGGTACCCCGCCGGGGCGGTAAAGCCTGTCGCGGCGAACATTGCGAGCGCGGCGGCTCCGATAAACATAAACTTTTTCATAACTCTTTTATTTTGTTGATTTTATCTAATCCGTTAAGAAGCTCTCCATAGTATTCCTTCAGAATTTGGGCCTTGGTCTTGTCATCGAGCTCATCCGGCAGCTGGTCAATCATCGCCACATTCTCATTGGTGATGCTTCCCACCGTCGTCTCCCACCTCTCATCCAGATCCTTTGTGAATATCTCTTCGTACATCACCGCGATTTTCTCCGAATATGCCATATACACCGCGACAGGATCATCAGCCACCCCTGCGAACCAATCCACCTCACCTGCCACCGGACGGTCTATGAATATCACAGCGGCCACAACGGCTGCCGCCACGGCTGTCATCGCACTGAATATGCCAGTGAAGAGTCTCTTCCGATGACCGGTCTTGCGGCTGGATTCCAGCATCGTGTCCAGTTTCGCCTCGAACCGGGCCTCGTGTCCGGCCGGCAGTTCCTGATCATTCAGGATCTCCGGATTATTGTCGATATATTCTTTAAAGTCTGTCATATTCATATTTCTTTAATTTTTCGGCCAGTTTCACCCTGCCTCTTGAGAACTGCGTCCTGATCGTGCCTTCCCGTTCTCCTGTCAGGTTGGCGATCTCCTCGTAGTCAAGGCCTTCCAGAAGCACAAGATTCAAAACCAGCCTGTAGTTGTCAGGTAATTCCTCGATGGCCTTGCGGACTTGGGCGACGGCGGCCATAGTCCTGGGAAGCTCGAACTGAGTGTCGCTGTCATATTCAGAAGCGTCGGCGGCATATTCATCAAGGAAGAGCCTCTCGCGCTTTTTCCGTCTGACTGCGTCGATGGATTTCCTGATGCAGGTGCGGCTGAGCCACGTCGCCACTTGCGCCGGATCTTTTGGAGCGATGTCGGATGAGATGAACTTGAGTATGGTGTCCTGCATAATCTCCTCGGCCTCGCCGCTGTCGCGGACAATCCGCAGGCTCGTGTTGTAAAGCCTCCGGGCGTGCGCCTTGTAGAATGTTATGGACTCTTCTCTTGTCATCGTTTTCTTGTCGTTTCACAATATAAACGAATATTTCCGTTGATTGTTACAGAAAATTTCAAAAAAAAGCCCGGAGTCTCTCGACCGCGGGCTTCCACACATTTCATTTGGCTTAAAAGATTCTTGTTTGTGACGATAATCACTATCCGACCGCAAAGTTACCGCCAGACGCCTTCTCTCACAATACCAACATGTAGGTAAACTGTCTTGTCCCTATCGTGAATCGTAGGTACCGGACTTGGAAGTCAATATTATTTTGTAAATTTGTTGTTTTGAAAACGTAAGCAAGCATGAACTTCAGTGGAATAATCGTCGGTGCGGCGACCTTTCTTATAATAGGGATATGTCATCCTATTGTCATCAAAATGGAATATCATTGGGGCAAGGGCAGCTGGTGGATCCTGCTCGTGGCAGGACTGGCCTTTTCCGCCGCTTCGATATTCGTGAATCATGAAGTCGCGTCCACAGTTCTTGGCGCCGCCGCCTTTTCCTGCTTCTGGGGCATCCTGGAGGTTTTCGAGCAGGAAAAACGCGTGTTGAAGGGGTGGTTCCCTGAGAATCCGGCCCGCCATGATTACTATGAGAGGATCCGCAAGTCAGGTCACTGAGCCTGTCGAAGTGACAAATCAATCCAACAAGTAAAAACAAATTTAAGAATATTATGAATTTCAAACCATTGCCATTACTGGCGATTGCCGCTCTCCTGTCTGGAGTGACAGAAGCGTCGGCTCAGAAGAAAGAGATGGACCACAGTGTCTATGATTCGTGGCAGAGCGTTTCGGACATCCAGAAAAGTGATGACGGCAACGTTCTGGTCTGGTGCGTCAACCCTCAGGAAGGGGACGGAACCCTTTATGTCAGGAATATGACCCCGGGGCGGAAAGGCAAGCCGGAATGCCGTGAGATCAGCATACCTCGTGGATCGCAGCCGTCCCTTGACCCTAAGGGCAAGTGGCTTTACCTGCGCGTCAAGCCTCAGTTCGCCAAGACACGTCAGGAAAAGATTGACAAGAAGAAGGCCGAGGATATGACGAAGGACACACTCGCCGCCGTTGATCTCACGACTATGACCGTCAAGAAATACGGCCGTGTGGATTCCTACACTACAGGCGCCCTGGCCAAGCCTTACGTTGCCTATAAGTCCACCTGGAAGCACTACAAGGACACTTCGGACAAGAAGGGCACAGACAAGTCCGGGCTCATCATCCTTAACCCGGCCACAGACAGGAAGGACACTCTCAAGTACATCGATGCCTATTCGTTCAACCAGGACGGCACCGTGCTTCTGATGACCTCGAAGAAGGACAAGAAAGATTCGCTTTCCGTCACGGCTGTGATGATCGCGCACGCTCCCGCTTGTCTTGACACTTTGGCCAAAGGGGCTGAGTCCTACAGCCGCCTGACTCTGAACGACGCTGAGGACCAGCTGGTTTTCCTCGGTTCCAAGGACAAGAGCAAGAACCGCAACAAGTGCCAGGCCCTCTACCTGACAAGCATTCAAGCGATCAAGACAGGAAAGACGGTTCGACAGGCTCACCGACCGGTTGTGGAGGCTACAGACAGCACGACCGTCATCAGCAAGGACGGCAGATGGGCATATTCAACAAAAGAGATCGTCGCCGAGGGAACGAAGGTTGAAGGCACCCCGGGTTGGACTCTTAACGAGAACACAGAGCTTTACTTTACACCTGACGGGAAACGTCTCTTCCTCGGAATCGGTGCGATCCGTCCTCCTAAGGACACCACGATCGTGGACTTCGAGACCGCACAGCTGGACATCTGGAACTGGGACGCGGTCTATACTCCTCCGCAGCAGAGGCTTAATGTGAACAAGACTCTCAAGAAGACATATTCAGCCACCATCGATCTCGCCGAGCCGGGAAGGATCGTGCCGTTGACCACCTCTAAGTTCGCCGGCATCCGCCTGATGAACGGTGGACTCTCCGAATGGGTGCTTGCCAGCGATAACGCTAAGTATGCCCGCACCACTGTCTGGGACTATAACAACCGTTACGACTTCACCCTTGTGAATGTCAAGGACGGTTCCAGGAAGGTTGTCGCGGAGGGGCTTAACGTCGGACGTTTCGACATGTCGCCGAGCGGGAAGTACCTTGTCTGGTTCGACAACGACGAGATGAACTGGTTCACCTACAATACCCAGACCGGTGAGAAGGTCAACCTTACCGCCCGGACCGGAGTTCCGTTCTACGATGAGGAGGACGATCATCCGACCGCCGCTCCGGCGCACGAGTTCTCCCCGAAATGGTACAAGGATGAGGATGCCGTGCTGATCATCGACCGCTACGACATCTGGAAGTTCGCTCCTGACGGCAAGGCAGCCGTCAATCTCACAGGGGGAGTGGGCCGTCAGACCCACAACCGCTTCAAGATCATGGATCCGAAACCGGACACCAGGAAGCCTAACGCACGCCGTTGCGGAGTGGCCAGGCCGCTCGATCCTAAGCAGACTGTCTATCTCAGTGTGTTCAACGAGGAAAGCCAGGAGAATGGATTCGGACGTGTTAACCTTGCCAAGCCGGCAAAGACTCTTGAGTATTTCACTGACACAGTCAGCTTCAAGTATGTAGCCGGAACCATGACCACTGACAGGCTTTTCTATCAGAAGGGCAACTTCCGCAACTGCTATGACCTTTATTATACTGACGACAATTTCAAGACATCCACAAAGGTCTCTGCAATCAACCCTCAGATGGCGGACTACCGTTGGGGCCGCGCCGAGCTTTTCCACTGGAACGCCTACGACGGCACACCGCTCAAGGGCCTTGTCTTCGTTCCGGACGGCGTGAAGGAAGGCGAGAAGCTTCCGGTGATGATCTACTTCTACGAGAAGAACGCCAACAATCTCTATTCGTTCTGGACACCGGCGCCTTCCCGCTCGACCGTGAATATTCCGTTCTACACATCAAGGGGGTACATCGTGTTCGTTCCGGACATCGTCTATAAGGTCGGCCATCCGGGCGAGAGCGCCTACAACTGCATCTGCGCCGGCGCCGAGGCCCTTTGCGAGAAATATTCCATCGCCGACAAGAGCAGGATGGCGATCCAGGGCCAGAGCTGGGGCGGCTACCAGACAGCCTGGCTCATAACACGTACGAATATGTTCGCGGCGGCAGGTTCCGGAGCACCGGTCGGGAATATGACATCGGCCTACGGTGGCATCCGTTGGGGCTCGGGCATCACCCGCGCCGGACAGTATGAGCATGGTCAGAGCAGGATCGGCAAGAGCATGTGGGAGCCGGGGGCGCTTGACCTTTACATCGAGAACTCTCCGGTGTTCCATGTTGACAAGGTGCAGACACCGGTGCTCATCATGCACAACGACGCGGACGGCGCTGTTCCGTGGTATCAGGGCATCGAGTTCTTCTCGGATCTCCGCAGGCTCGACAAGCCGGCATGGCTGCTCCAGTACAACAAGGAAGCCCACAACCTCGTTCAGAGGCGAAATTGCAAGGATCTCTCAATCAGGTTGCAGCAGTTCTTCGACTACTACCTGAAAGGTGCTCCGATGCCAGCCTGGATGAATACCGGTGTCCCTTATGAGGATAAAGGTGAATATTTCGGCTTCGAGAATGCGGAATAGGATATGACAAAACTAGCGATTTTCGACCTTGACGGCACCCTTTTGGACACCGTCAAAGATTTAGGCAACGCCACCAACCACGCCCTGACCGAGTGCGGCTTTCCGACCCATCCCATCGAGGCCTACTACCAGATGGTAGGCCGCGGCATCTACAACCTCTTCCGCGTCGCCGTCCCCGCCGGACAGTCCACGGAAGAAGTTGTCCAAAGGATGGCCTCCATATTCATTCCTTACTACGATGCCCACAAATGCGACTTCACAAGACCATATGACGGCATTCCCGGAATGCTGAAGACCATCACCGCCGCAGGGGTGCGCCTCGCCGTGGCCTCCAACAAGTACCAGGACGGCGCGGAAAAGCTGGTCCACCACTTTTTCGGTGAATATGACTTCGTGAGGATCCTGGGCCAGCGCGAAGGCCAGCCCATCAAGCCCGATCCGGCCATAGTGGATCAGGTCCTCGCCGAGGTTCCGTCCGTCACCAAGTCCGAGACCGTCTATGTGGGCGACTCCAATGTGGACATGCAGACCGGCCTGAACGCCGGGGTCAGGACTGTGGGTGTGAGCTGGGGTTTCAGAACCCGTGAGGAACTCGCAGCCTACTCTCCTTCCGCCATAGTTGACACCCCGGAGGAACTCTCCCGTGTGATCCTCGGAGCCTGACTGGTTCATTTTGGTCCATTTACACCGGTGAAATTGGACAGCATTTGATTGGATAGATTAATAATTCATTAATTATCAATCTATTAAGTGATAATGGGGGGGGAGGCATCGCCTGCGAGGGAATAAAATACTTATTCAGTATGTAGTTTTTTATTCGGGGAAGTGTTATATTTGTGCTTCATAAGCAGGTTACGAATGACACTCTTGGATTGGAGTTCTTCGAGATCAGGTTTGAAGATGCTGACAACCGTAGGGCTTACCCTTGCTCATAGGCTGAGGGGATAATTTTCGTATTCATTTTGTAACTGCTTATGCATCTTGTTTTTAACCAATGACACAATTGGCTTTTGATGGGTCTAATCCATTAGATGACATCAGACTTGCGTATAGTTCGATTCTTAATTGGTATGCGCTTCGCATTTTTTACAATCGGATTGAACCGCTGAGACAAACCTTGGACGTTGCCGCGATCCGCTATTTCTACCCTCATCATTTGGTGGAGAAATGTTCGGATGGTGGTCTTGATTATGTTCAGGAGCCAATTATCAAGTCGTTGATTTTCATAAGATCAACTTGTGAGAGTCTGGACATGATCCGACTGAAACATGTAGGCAGTGTATCTCCGTATTTTGACCATCGGACCCGAAAGCCATTGATCATTCCGGATGAACAAATGGAACCGTTCATAAAGCTCTGCGACATTAAGGACTCGGGTCTTGAGTATCTGGGAGAGGATGGCCCGCAGTTCCACAAAGGTGACCGCGTGAGAGTCATTGACGGCATATTCAAAGGTTATGAGGGTCACATCAAGCGCATCAAACACGACAGGCGCCTTATAGTTACCATTGAGGGTGTTGCCGCTTTCGCAACCAAATTCATTCCTCCCGCTTTTTTGGAGAAAGTGGAGACAGATAAGTAATAGTCGAATTATAATCTTTCATAAGAATAAGAATATGAATATGAAAAGAATATCACTACTGTTATGGCTTCTGGCCATAGGCATTTTGGCAGTTCCATCCTGTTCTACGCCGAAGGAGATCAGTTACTTCCAGGACCTCGAGTCGGTGGAGGGCCAGCGGATCGGTGGCGCGAAGGGGATCACGGTGCGGCCCAAGGACAAGATCTCGATCATCGTGAACTGCAAGAGTCCCGAGCTGACAGCCCTTTTCAACCTGCCGTACGTGACGCAGCGTCTCGGTGAGAACACCCGCAGCACAATCACTTCCGGTTACAGCCAGGGCTACATCTCTGGTTACACGGTGGACGACCGGGGCTGCATCGACTTCCCTGTCCTCGGCGAGGTGGCCGTGGCGGGGCTGACACGCGACGAGATCGCCTCCGTGATCAAGAACGAGCTCAATGAGCAGGGGCAGGCGACGGACGCCGTGGTGACCGTTGACTTCATGAACCTGTACTATCAGGTGCTTGGCGAGGTTGAGAAGCCGGGGCGCTACGCCATCGACAAGGATGCCGTGACAATTCTCGACGCCATCGGAACCGCCGGTGACTTGACCATCTACGGAAAGCGCGAGAACGTGAAGGTGCTGCGCAACGAGAACGGCAAGATGCTGACCTACGAGGTGAACCTCTGCTCAGCCGCCGACCTGATAGCCTCGCCGGCCTACTACATCCGCCAGAACGACGTGATCTACGTCGATCCGAACGACGTGCGGGCAAGGCAGTCCACGGTGAACGGCAACAATGTCCGCTCCACCTCGTTCTGGATCTCGCTGACTTCGCTCGCGGCGTCCATCACCAACACGATCGTGATCATCGCCACGAGGGCCGGGTCGGGGAAATGATCTGCCCGTGAACTTTGTGAAGAAACACTATAACATCAAAGCGATTCAAAACAATGGAGAACAACATCAACACGGATAACAATACCCGGCAGCAGGAGGAGACCGTGCAGATCAGCCAGCTTGTGCGCCGCTGCCTGTCCAGATGGTACTGGTTCGCCCTGAGCCTGGCGGTCTGCCTGGCTTTAGGTGTCCTGTACATCCTCAGGTCAACCCCTACGTACAACACCTCCGCTGACATCCAGATCAAGTCCAACACCAAGGGCGCGTCCATGCCGGGGGACATCGGCGAGTTCGGCAACATGGGCCTCTTCGCCGTCAAGTCAAACGTCAACAACGAGCTGCACGCCTTCGAATCCCCGGACATCATGAGCGAGGTGGTGGCCAGGCTTCGCCTGTACATGAGCTACACGGTGGACGGCACCTTCCACAGGAACGTGCTCTACGGCACGTCGCTGCCGATCTCCGCCGACCTGCTCGACGTGGATGAGAACGTGGGAGCCGGATTCACCGTCAGCGAGAACGGCGGGAGAGTCACCCTGAATGACTTCATCCATAAGAATGAGAAGGTCGGCGGCAAGCCGGTCGTGGGACACTACGGCGACACGCTCCAGACTCCTGTCGGAAGGATCATCGTTCAGAAGACGAAGGACTACTCCGGGGAGGCGATGAAAAAGCCGGTCAACGTCAGGAAGTCGGGCCAGCGCGGCGTGACACAGTCTTACCTGAACAGACTCCAGGTGAACCTCGCCGACAAGAACGCCGACGTCATCTCGCTCTCTATCAAGGACGTGTCCACCCAGCGTGCCCAGGACATCCTTAACACCCTGATCGCCGTCTATAACGAGAACTGGGTGCGTGACAAGAACCAGATAGCGAACTCCACTTCTGTGTTCATCAACGACCGTCTCAGGGTGATCGAGGGCGAGCTGGCGGGCGTGGACTCCGACATCTCCGCCTACAAGTCGGAGAACATGATCCCTGACGTGGGTGCCGCAGCGACGATGTACATGCAGCAGAGCACGGTGCTGAACCAGCAGCTCCAGGACGTGAGCAACCAGCTCTACATGGCGCGCTACATCAAGGACTACATCGGCAAGGAGGACAACCGCAACCAGCCGCTTCCCGCCAACATGGGATTGAGCAGCCAGACGATCGAGAACGGCATCTCCGAGTACAACTCCAAGATCCTGCAGAGGAACAACCTTGTGGCGAACTCCGGCGAGGAGAACGTGCTCGTGAAGGATCTCGACCAGGCTCTGGCCTCGATGAGGGGGTCGATCTCCCGGTCCATAGACAACGAGATCCTTGCCCTCAACACGAAATACGAGAATCTCAAGGGCACCGCCCGCCAGAACACCGCGCGCATCGCCGCGAATCCTAACCAGGCGAAGCAGCTCCTCTCGGTCGAGCGTCAGCAGACCGTGAAGCAGGCTCTGTACCTCTTCCTCCTGCAGAAACGCGAGGAGAACGAGCTCTCGCAGGCGTTCACCGCCTACAACACAAGGATCATCAAGCATCCTATTTCAGGAATATTCCCGGTCTCCCCGCAGTCCATGAAGATCATGATGATGGCGTTTCTCCTGGGTCTGATGATTCCTGCCGGGATCATCTATCTGCTGATGGCGACCGACACGAAGGTGCGCTCCCGCCGCGACCTCAAGGGAGTCTCCGTGCCTTTCGCCGGCGAGATTCCGATCTCTGCCGAGACTGCCACCAAGGCGTTCGGAAAGCGGAAAACCCTCAGTGGAGCCGATTCCATCGTGGTCCGTCACGGCAACCGCAATGTGGTCAACGAGGCGTTCAGGGTGCTGCGTACCAACTTTGAGTTCATGATGCGCGAACCTGGAAGCAAGGTCATCGCCGTCACGTCATTCAGCCCAGGGGCAGGCAAGTCATTCGTGTCGTCCAACCTGGCCGTCTGCTTTGCCATCAAGGGTAAGCGTGTGTTGGTCATCGACGGTGATCTGCGTCACGCCACGCTCTCCGAGCTTGTCGGCTCGCCGAAGCCTGGCCTTAGCGACTATCTCGCCGGGATCGTCGCCGATGTGCACGATGTGATTGTCCGTTCGAAGGACGCGATGACGGTACCTGACACTCTTCCGGCGGGATCCATCCCTCCGAACCCGGTTGAGCTGCTCGCCGACAGGCGCCTCGCCGATGCGATCGCCGTCCTCAGGAATGAGTACGATGTGATCATCATCGACTGCCCGCCGGTGGAGATCGTCACCGACGCGCGCGTCATCAACGACTATGTGGACAGGACGCTCTTTGTCGTCAGAGCCGGGCAGTTCGACAAGGCCATGCTCCCGGACCTCGACGCGCTCTACCGCGACGGGGAGTACAGGGGACTCTGCTGCGTCCTCAACGGGACCGCGTCCTCCGACGGCTACTACGGGAACTACGGCACCTATGGCCATTACGGTTACTACGGCCACAATGGCGGCTCCTACTACAGTTCCGACAACAAAGCCAGGTAAATCCGCCCGCTGACTTCGCCGGCGCACCGGTCCCTCCGGCGCGCCGGCAAAACCATAACCCAAAAAACATATCTTATGCAAAATCTGAAAGAGTTGAGGATCGCCGTGGCCGGTACTGGCTACGTCGGCCTCTCCATATCCACCCTGCTGTCCCAGCGCCACAAGGTGACTGCCGTTGATGTGATCGCCGACAAGGTCGATAGGATAAACCGTCGCGAGTCCCCGATCCAGGACGAGTACATCGAGAGGTTTCTCCGCGAGAAGCCACTCGACCTCACCGCCACGCTTGACGGTGAGGCCGCCTACAGGGACGCGGACTTCGTGGTGATCGCCGCTCCCACTAACTACGACCCGAAGAAGAACTTCTTCGACACGTCGCACGTGGAGGAGGTGATCGACCTCGTGCTGAAGGTTAATCCCGATGCAGTGATGGTCATCAAGTCCACCGTCCCTGTGGGCTACACCGCCTCTGTGCGGGAAAGGTTCTCGTACAGGGAACGCCTCGCCGACGGCACGATGAGGGTGGTGGTGCCAAACATCATATTCGCTCCTGAGTTCCTGCGTGAGTCCAAGGCGCTCTATGACAACCTCTATCCGAGCCGCATCATCGTCGGCTACGACAGAGGAGACTCCGCTCTCGAAGAGGCTGCCGGCACTTTTGCCGCACTCATCAAGGAAGGTTCTCTGAAAGAGGATGTTCCGGTGCTGTTCATGGGTTCCACGGAGGCGGAGGCGGTGAAGCTGTTCGCCAACACCTACCTTGCCCTCCGCGTCAGCTATTTCAACGAGCTGGACACCTATGCGGAGATGAAGGGACTCGACACGAGATCCATCATCGACGGCGTGTGTCTGGATCCTCGCATCGGCTCGCACTACAACAATCCGTCCTTCGGCTACGGCGGCTATTGCCTCCCGAAGGACACCAAACAGCTGTTGGCGAACTACGCCGACGTGCCGGAGAACCTTATCCAGGCCATTGTGGAGTCCAACCGCACCAGGAAGGATTTCATCGCCGACCAGGTGCTCCAGAGGGCCGGCTATTATTCCGAGAACAGCCAGTACGATAGCGCCCGCGAGAAGAAATGCGTGATCGGGGTTTACCGTCTCACGATGAAGTCCAACAGCGACAATTTCCGCCAGAGCGCCATCCAGGGCATCATGAAGAGGATCAAGGCCAAGGGCGCCGAGGTCATTGTCTACGAGCCTACGCTGGAGGACGGCGCGTCCTTCTTCGGCAGCAAGGTGGTCAACGACATCGCCGAGTTCAAGTGCCGCGCCGACTCCATCATCGCCAACCGCTACGACCGCGCCCTGGACGATGTCCGGGCCAAGGTCTATACCCGCGACCTCTTTGAGAGAGACTAGCCGCCTACTTCACCGTAATACCTATTAATCAAAATTATTTTCCATGATGCTGTCGATCCGCAAGATAGTTGACTCGTACTTCTCGAAGCGCACATTCCCGCACTGGTGCGTGCTGCTTCTGGACAGTGCCATTCTGTTTTTGTCCGGAGTGTTCGTCTACTGGTGCTTCAACCGTGGCACCGCCCTTCAGCTGAACTTCTGGCCGTTGACCTACCTGATGTTGCTGTGCGTCGGCGTCCACTTCATATTCTTTGCCATCTTCCGGACATATTCGGGAATCATCCGCTACTCATCGTTCAACGACCTCATCCGTGTGGCGCTGGCGATGGGATGCTCCGCATTGGCGGTGATAGCCGTCCATTTCTTCACGAACAGCTGCCCGTCTCGGGTGTTCGCCCACGTGCAGGTGCGGCATATCCTGATTGCGGAAGCCATCGCGACCGGTTTGATGTGGCTGCTTCGCGTTTCTATCAAATGGGTTTACGACACCTATTTCCGGACGGAGGGTGCGAAGAATGTCTTCATCTATGGCATCCGCGCCGGCGGCATCGGACTCGCGAAGGCGATCCGCAGCGAGAAACCGATGCGCTACTGTCTCCGAGGCTTCATCTCCCACGATCCGGCGCTTGGAGCCAACGGCACGCGCCTGATGGGCGAGCCGGTCTACGAGGTTGACGCCAGTCTGCCGGATGTGATCCGCCGCAATGGGATCGCCGCCGTGCTGGTCGCTCCGGGCAGGATCGGCAAGTTCCGCAACGACACGGCTCTTCAGGACTACATCCTGCAAAGCGGCGCAAGAATATTCTCGGCTAACAATGTCGTTGACACCGAGCATGATGCGATCAAGGGAGCGCCGACCTTGAAGGAGGTCAGCATCGAGGATCTTTTGCCTCGTGACGAGATCTGCGTCGACCTGGAATCCGTGGCCGAGTCCCTCCGTGGGAAGCGCATCCTGATCACCGGTTCCGCCGGAAGCATCGGCAGCGAGATAGTGCGCCAGGTGGCGTCGTTCAGCCCGTCGTCCCTTATGCTGATCGACTCCGCGGAGACTCCGCAGCACGACATCCGCCGGATGATGGCGCGTGACTTCCCGTCTGTGCCATGCGCCACCGTGGTGACGTCGATCACCAAGGCTGACAGGATGGAGAACATATTCAAAACCTTCCTTCCTGAATATGTCTTCCACGCCGCGGCGTACAAGCACGTGCCGATGATGGAGGACAACCCTTGCGAGAGCATCCAGAACAACGTCCTCGGCACGAAGATCCTGGCCGACCTTTCGGTCAAATACGGCGTGCGCCGCTTCGTGATGGTGTCCACCGACAAGGCGGTGAACCCGACGAACGTGATGGGATGCAGCAAACGAATATGCGAGGTCTACGTGCAGAGCCTCAACAAGGCGGAGCGTGACGGCGTGGTGAAGGGGCAGACCCTGTTCATCACCACCCGCTTCGGCAACGTCTTAGGCTCGAACGGCTCCGTGATCCCGATTTTCGAGCGCCAGATCAAGGCCGGCGGCCCGGTGACGGTGACGGACCCCAACATCATAAGGTACTTCATGCTGATTCCCGAGGCCTGCGAGCTGGTCCTTGAGGCCGGCACGGAGGGCGAGGGCGGCGAGATCTTCGTCTTCGACATGGGCAAGCCGGTGCGCATCGCCGACCTGGCGCGTCGCATGATCGAGCTGAGCGGGGCGAAGGGTGTGGAGATCAAGTACACCGGCCTGAGGGACGGGGAGAAGCTCTACGAGGAGGTCCTGAGCGAGTCGGAGGCGACGAAGCCGTCGTTCCACGAAAAGATCCGCATCGCCTGTGTCCGTGAATATGACTGGTCCGATGTGAGCCGCGAGATAGACGCCCTGATCGCCCAGTCCCACACCTACGACGACATGGCCGTAGTAGCCTCCATGAAGCGCCTGGTCCCCGAGTACATCTCCAACCACTCCAAGTACACCGTCCTTGACCACAAGGCGTGAGTTTGGCTCTGTGTGCCATAGGATATTGTTTCAATAAGCAATTTGGAATTGTATTTAAAAAACATTACGACTTTGAAATGATATTTTAAACCATTAAGTATACTTTAATGTTTTTTCTTATATTTGCAAAGTAAACTTTGCTCTTATGGATAAACAGATTATAAAAAAACTAATAATAGAGAAGCAAAAGGCCATTCCGGAATTCTTTATTATTCGAAGGGAAATCCAGTTTGATACTCATGCAAACTATGTGCTTGTCGGTTTAAGGCGTGCTGGAAAATCCTTTATGATGTATCAGGATGCCCAGAATATGATGAAGAGTCCAGGGCTGACACAAGAAAACATACTCTACATAAATTTCGAGGATGAAAGGTTGTCAGATATTTCTTCAGACAGTTTGGGAGAAATATTGGATGCCTATTTCGAGTTATATCCAGAAAAAAAGCCACTGATATACCTTGATGAAATACAGGTTGTTTACGGGTGGGAAAAATTTGCAAGAAGACTTGCAGATTCTAAGTATAGAGTTATGATTACTGGCAGCAATGCCAAGATGCTCAGCAGTGAAATAGCAACTACACTTGGTGGCAGATATATTCCAAAGGAAGTTTTTCCATTTTCTTTTAGAGAGTATCTAGAGTACAAAGGCATAGAATTGGACAGAAATTGGATATATGACCAAGGTGCTTGCTCTCAGATATCAAATACTTTCGATCATTATTTCACTAATGGCGGCATTGCAGAATCTTTCAATCTTGAAGATAAGAGGGAGTATCTGAATTCATTATGTCAGAAGATACTGCTTGGCGATATAGTGGAGCGGAATAAAGTGCGCAATGCACGTGCTTTTCGTCTTCTCACAAGAAAATTGGCAGACAGTGTGATGCAACCGTCATCCCTCAGCAGGTTAAAACATATTATTGATTCCAGCGGAGATAGCATAAGCCTGCCTATATTGAAAGATTATTTGGAGTATTTGGAAGAGTCCTACCTGTTTTTCTCTATCCCGAATATGAGTTCATCCATATCGGAGCAGTCCACAATCCGGAAAAGATACATTGTGGATAATGGATTGCTTAACTTGTTTCTTTTCAGTGGAGAAACGAAGCTGTTGGAGAATATAGTAGCTTGCAAATTGATCAGAAAATACAGAAACACCCCCGAAGAAACGCAGGTTTACTATTATAATAAAAACGTAGAGATAGATTTTTGTATTCCGTCTGCCAAAATGGCTATCCAAGTATCTTACGGTTTGGGAGACGATGCGACCTATAGACGAGAAACAGGCGCGCTGGAAAAGTTCTTGAACGTTTATCCGGATTTTACCGCAATAGTCATCACCAGAGATAATGAGCAAACTATCGACATCAATGGGCATCACATCAATGTAATGCCTATATGGAAATGGTTATGTCTGGAATAGTGCACTCAAGTGGTGCATTTTTACTACAGAATCCGCACTCAATGAGTGAAAATTCGTTATATTTGCGGGCAACGTTCTTCTATAATCAGATGCGAGTAAGGAATGATGTGAAAGACGACATCGAGTTCGCCCAAGGCAACGTCATTCCTCTCTGGGCTTTCGGACTGAACTACTAGATGGTAAGGCTGGAACTTTTTTTGTTATTTTTGTAAGTAAGTTCAGGGGATTGTAACGAGTAGTTCAGAAGTATTAATTGATTAAAATGCCCAACAATATGAGACACTTGGTCATAAAGAATTAAGGATGGTGTAGATATGTTCTTCAATTTCGAGATGTATGTATGAAGCTGAAAATCTTGAACGTAATGCCTGAGTGCTATGTTGATACAAACCTGATAGATTTTTTGTTGGACAAGCAGTACAAGACGGATATTTCTGAACTGACACAGATTTTTGGCGGTGAAGCACAAGGGATATAGGAGGATAAGACATGTTTAAAAGCATTGAAATTGAACACTTTCGTGGCATAAGTCACGCGAAAATAGACGGACTGAAAGAAGTTAATATATTCTTCGGAAAGAACAATTGCGGCAAGTCTTCACTACTTGACGCCATCTTTCTGATATCAGGCTTGTCGAATCCGAAACTGCCGATCAACATCAATCTGCTGAGGAACTACCTTCGATTCGAGCCGTCAGACCTGGCATTGGATTTCTATACACTTGACACTTCGCGGCCAATCAAGATCAAGGCATCAAACGACGAAGTGCGGGAGCTTATGATTTCTCTGTTCGAATCAGCTGCCAGCCATATAGACTTGCTTGGAAACGAGAATAACATATCTTCAACTGATACCAAGAACCGTTATGGTCTTGTGTTGAAATGCAAGATAAATGGGCATCCCGTCGAATCGTCCATCACCCTTTCTCATAAAGGCGTAGAAAACAACGATTACGAGCAAAGCGTCAAATATGATTCAGATTATAAAGAGAATCTAACTTGTCGATATCTTTCACCAAAGTATGACTTTTACACTTCAATAGAAAGTCTTACAGAGATTCTAAAAAACAAGGATGAACAGTTCATTCTTGAAGCGTTGCGCATTATCGAGCCGATGATAAAAGACATAGTACTGTCACAGAATGAAGTGCTCGTCGATGTCGGCCTGAACAAGCGCATACCTATCAATGTGATGGGAGACGGTGCCCGCAAGATTCTCTCTATCCTCACGACGATTTATGAATGCCGTAACGGAATCGTCTTGATAGACGAAATCAGCAATGGCTTCCACTATTCCGTAATGAAAGCTCTATGGCAAACAATTTTGTTGGCATCCAAAAAGAATAACGTCCAGTTATTTGCGACGTCCCATGATTTGGATTCAATTAAGGGATTGCGTGATGCTGCTCTTCATGATGAAGGCGACAAAGTAACATTCTTCAAACTCCAGCGTACAGCCGATGCAGAATTGAAGTCATACTGCTACACCACCGAGAGTATCGATTATATGTTGAACCAGGAAATCGAGGTAAGGTAGGATGAACAAGATATTTATAGAAGCGAAGAAACCTCAAACTTCTGAGTATTGTTTCTTGGAAACCATCTTGAAGAATGAATTTCCGGACAAAATTTACGACATAATCTGCATGGACGGCGTGGACAATCTTTTTAATCAGGGCATTTTGACTCTGATCCGGACCTTTCAGGATAATGGAGATAAGGTGATTGTAATTCTAGACGCAGATACCATTGACAAGAAATGGGGATTTGAGGCAAGAAAGAGCAATACGATGGAGAAAATGCAGGAAAACGAGATTGATTTTCCATTTTTCCTCTATCCTAACAATCACGATGATGGAGACTTCGAAGTTTTACTCGAAACTCTAGCGAGAAAGGATCTTCACAACAAATGGTGGGACTGTTTTGCAGATTACGAAACGTGCATTTCAGGAATACGCGACGAATCTGGTGAGCCAAGATACATCATTCCCAACCGCAAAGCCAAGCTCCACACCTATATCAGTTCTCAACGACTGAACAATGCCTCAAGAAAAAAGCTCGGTTCCGGCCAATGGTTATTTGACAATCCTGATTACTGGGATTTCTCGCGACTTGAACTTGAGCCACTTGTTGAATTTTTGAAGGAGAACTTGGAATAGTGGCGGATTCGCTTAGATTGAAAAAACATACGACGACAATTAATAATTTTAACATATCATGAGCATTTTTGCTGGAAAGACATTGATGATTACCGGAGGTACCGGTAGTTTCGGAAACGCAGTATTGAAGCGTTTTCTCAGAACAGACATTGCTGAGATCAGAATTTTCTCACGCGACGAGAAGAAACAGGACGACATGCGCCACGAGTATCAGGCGAAATTCCCTGACGTTGCACACAAGATAAAATTCTACATCGGCGATGTCAGAAGCCTGGAAAGCGTACGCTCCGCCATGCCGGGCACAGATTACATCTTCCATGCAGCCGCCCTCAAGCAGGTCCCTAGCTGCGAATTCTTCCCGATGGAAGCAGTGAGGACCAATGTGATAGGCACTGACAATGTTCTTACGGCAGCTATCGAAAACAATGTCGGAGCAGTCATCTGTCTCTCTACCGACAAGGCGGCCTATCCGATCAACGCTATGGGCATCACCAAGGCCATAGAGGAGAAAATCGCAGTCGCCAAGAGCCGTAATTCGCACAACACAAAGATCTGCTGCACGCGTTACGGCAATGTCATGTGTTCTCGTGGTTCCGTGATTCCTCTATGGATCGAGCAGATCCGCAGCGGCAACCCTATCACTCTTACGGAGCCTAAGATGACACGTTTCATCATGTCCCTCGAAGAGGCTGTGGACCTGGTACTTTTCGCATTCGAGCATGGCCACAATGGCGACATTCTCGTTCAGAAAGCTCCGGCATGCACCATCCAGACACAGGCAGAAGCTGTCTGCGACCTTTTCGGCGGCAAGAAAGAGGACATCAAGGTCATCGGCATCCGTCATGGCGAGAAGATGTACGAGACACTCCTTACCAAGGAAGAATGCGCCAAAGCAGAGGATATGGGCAACTTCTACCGTGTCCCGGCGGACAACCGCGACCTGAACTACGACCAGTACTTCACCAAAGGTGATGTAAAACGTGCCACCATAGATGAGTTCAATTCTGACAACGCTTACCGTCTGAACTTGGAAGAAACAATCGCCAAAATAGGTGCTCTGGAATACATCCAGAACGAATTGAACGGAGTAGAAAATCTCGCGAAATAATGAAGATTCTGGTTACCGGCGCCAAAGGATTCGTGGGAAAGAACCTTTGCTGCCAACTGAACAACATAAAAGAAGGCAAGGCCCGCTGCTATGGAGGTCTCCAGGTCGATGAAGTATTTGAATACGACATTGATTCGACTCCTGAACAGCTGGACAGTTGGTGCGGCGAGTGCGATTTCGTATTCAACCTCGCGGGCGTGAATCGGCCGAAGGACAATGACGAATTCATGAAAGGCAATTTCGGTTTCGCATCCACATTGCTCGACACATTGAAAAAGCACCACAACACTTGTCCTGTGATGCTCTCAAGCTCACAACAAGCCTCATTGACAGGACGTTTCGGAAATAGCGAATATGGCAGGAGCAAGAAAGCCGGCGAGGACCTTTTCCTCGAATACGGCAAGGAGACCGGTGCGAAGGTGCTCGTCTATCGTTTCCCGAACCTTTACGGAAAATGGTGCCGTCCGAACTACAATTCGGCCATTGCCACGTTCTGCAACAATATCGCCAATGACCTCCCTATCCAGGTCAATGACAGAAGCGTACAGATGGAAATCCTCTACATCGACGATCTGGTCGAGGAGATGATCTGCGCGCTCAAAGGTCAGGAACATCATTGTGAATTCGAGGGGCTTGACGTACTGCCGTCCGCCGAAGGACGTTATTGCTATTGTCCTGTCACTCACAAGACTACGCTTGGAGAAATCGTTGATACCATATATGAATGCGCACGTGCAGTACGTGCCGTGCCGGATTCTGCGGAAGGACCTTCGACGGCTCTCGAAATGCCGCAAGACGGTCTGCGTTATCGCCTGATGTCCACATTCCTCAGCTACCTGCCGAAAGAAAAGGCGATTTTCGATTTGAAGATGAACGAGGATCAGCGCGGGTCTTTTACCGAGCTGGTACACACGCTGAATTGCGGTCAGATAAGCATCAACATTTCCAAGCCGGGCATCACGAAAGGCCAGCATTGGCACAACTCTAAATGGGAGCAGTTCATCGTGGTTTCCGGCCACGGCCTGATCCAGATGCGCAAGGAGGGAAGTGACGAGGTCATTGAATATGAAGTCAGCGGTGACCGCATCCAATCCGTCATCATGCTGCCTGGCTACACGCACAACATCGTCAATCTCTCCCAGACTGAAGACCTCGTGACCGTAATGTATTGCAACGAAGTGTTCAATCCTGAAAGACCAGACACATATTTCGATAAAGTGGAGAAATAAGGAAATGGAAAAGACACCTAAATTCGATTATTCAGATATTCACTGGAAGGAGAACGGCAAACTCAAGCTCTGTATCGTAGTAGGTACGCGCCCTGAGATTATTCGCCTGGCGGCGGTCATCACCAAATGCCGCCAGTATTTCGATGTCATCCTCGCCCATACAGGCCAGAACTACGACTACAACCTGAACGGCATCTTCTTCAGGGATCTCAAACTCGCTGAACCGGAGGTCTATATGGATGCAGTCGGGGACGACCTCGGAGCGACATGCGGCAACATCATCAACTGTTCATACAAACTTTTCGCCCAGACCAAGCCGGACGCAGTGCTGGTTCTCGGTGACACGAACAGCTGTCTCTCAGTCATTGGCGCGAAACGTCTTCACATCCCGATCTTCCACATGGAGGCCGGCAACCGCTGCAAGGACGAGTGCCTCCCGGAGGAGACGAACCGCCGCATAGTTGACATCATCTCGGATGTCAATCTGGCATATTCAGAACACGCGAGAAGGTACCTCGCCGAGTGCGGCCTGCCGAAGGAGCGGACCTACGTGACCGGGTCGCCGATGGCCGAGGTGCTGCACCAGAACCTCGCCGAGATCGAGGCCTCGGATATTCATAAGCGGTTGGGGTTGGAGAAGGGAAAGTATATTCTTTTGTCCGCCCACCGCGAGGAGAACATAGACACCGAGAAGAACTTCCGGAGCCTCTTCAATGCGGTAAACGCGATGGCAGCCAAGTATGACATGCCGGTTTTATATTCATGCCACCCGAGGTCCCGCAAACGCCTGGAGCAGAGCGGCTTTAAGCTCGATCCACGTGTCATCCAGCATGAGCCGCTCGGATTCCACGACTATAACTGCCTACAGATGAACGCCTTCGCTGTGGTCAGCGACTCCGGCACTCTGCCTGAGGAGAGCAGCTTCTTCACGAGCGTCGGCCATCCGTTCCCGGCCGTGTGCATCCGCACCAGCACCGAGCGTCCCGAGGCCCTTGACAAGGCCTGCTTCATTCTCGCCGGCATCGATGAGAGGAGCCTTCTGCAGGCCGTGGGCACCGCCGTGGAGATGAACCGCGCCGGCGACTTCGGCCTTCCTGTCCCGACCTACACCGACGAGAATGTCTCCACCAAGGTAGTCAAGATCATCCAGTCCTACACCGGCATCGTCAACAGGATGGTCTGGAGGAAGTCATAAAACTCATGCAAAATGTTGTGCACAATATGGGTGCATGATACATGGAAAAATTGCACTTTTTGAGTGCAATTGCTATCTTTGCGATAGTATTGCATAGATATACAAAATTAATTGAGTATGGTTGACGAGGCGTTATACGAATACATGCGTTTGCAGCTGGAACTTACGACCAGCAGTTTTCACAGGTATCTTTATGAACGTGTGAACTGGACTTCCCGTATGATAGCGATCACAGGGGCAAGAGGAGTCGGCAAATCCACGATGATCCTGCAATATCTTAAGGAACAGGCTTCGGATTGCAAGTTTCTATACATATCCGCTGACCATACATATTTCAGCACTCACTCTCTCGTCGAGGTTGCGGATGAGTTCTCGAAGGATGCTGGCCATTTGCTCGTCATAGACGAAGTTCACAAGTATTCTGACTGGTCCCGCGAACTCAAGCAGATATATGACACTCATCCTGACATGAGGGTGATTTTCTCAGGATCTTCCATACTGGACATCATGGACGGTGTCGCTGATCTCAGTCGAAGGGTACTACCTTATACGCTGTATGGTTTGTCCTTCAGAGAGTATCTGGAACTGTTTCACAACATAAACGCATCTAAGTATTCACTTGACGAGATACTCGCGGGCAAGTCACGTATTGACGGTGTGCTTCATCCTCTCCCTCTTTTCAGACGTTACCTTGCAGAGGGCTACTATCCATTTGCATTGGAGGGAGATTTCCCGATGAGGATGCAGAATGTCATAACAAAAACGATAGAATCAGACATCGCACAGTATGCCGAACTAAAGGCACCGACAGCAAAAAAACTAAAAAAGATGCTGGCTGTTATCTCGACACTTGCTCCGTATAAACCTAATGCGGATAGCCTCGCGTCTGAAATCGGAGTCAGCCGAAACAGCGTCTCAGACTATCTCGCGTTGCTGGAGAAGGCTCAGCTGATAGGTCAACTTAGGGACGATACGGGAGGCATGAGGGGACTGGGCAAAGTGGAGAAGGTCTATATTGACAACCCAAGTCTGATGACAGTCTTGTCCGGAGGGAAAGCTGACATAGGGAACATGAGGGAAACTTTTTTCTACAACCAGATGCGTGTGGAGAATGATGTGGTTTCCTCACGTCAGTCTGATTTCGTCATCGGTGACCTCACATTTGAGATCGGTGGCCGGAATAAAGGAAAAAGACAGATTGAGGACCTTCCGGATTCCTATATCGTAAAGGATGACATTGAATTCGCTCACGGCAACACGCTGCCCCTTTGGTCTTTCGGCCTAAATTACTGATAGCAGACGCGGCTATTTTGACCACATGGATCTTTAAATATATTAACACAATAACAATGGAACTTAATGGTTAGTGGTCAAATTATGGACCAAGAGAAAAGCCCCTTACCTTAGCCGGAAAAAACGAGAGCAATGTACAGCAGCGAAGACTTCTTCGAGGACGCGGTGACAGGCGGCAGGAAGCATCTTGGACACCTGAGGCTTTCATCGCATGCTTGGAATTGTCTTAAAATACATTATCTTTGTGAAAAACATGATGATATGATCACGAATTTTGATCAACTTGATTTTGCCACATATTGCATCGGATGCTTGTCAATGAAGTTGTCATTGCCTCAACCCGATGTCTATCGTCGTTTGAAGAGTTCCGGCATTCTTGATGATTATATTGTCAAAGGTTATGACATACTTCATACCTTCAGCCGAGAGTACTTGATGTCCGACCTCATCTCCTACATGAAAGATAAAGGAGTGCTGTCATGATAGTCTTCCATTCTTCTCCATGCATCGTGAACCATCCGGATGTCTCTTTTTCAAGAGACTATCTGGATTTTGGCAAGGGCTTTTATGTCACGACTATAGAGGAGCAGGCGCGGAAATATGCCAGGCGGTTTTTATTAAGAGGTATGAATGCCTACTTGAACAAGTATGAACTTTCTGATGACCTGCGAAATTACAATGCACGTTACTTCGATTCGTATGACGATTCATGGTTGGATTTTGTGGCGTTATGCAGAGCCGGAAGAGATAAGTCAGACTACGATATTGTTACGGGTGGAATCGCAAACGATAAAGTGTTCAGAACGATAGACCTGTTCTTCTCCGGCGAGATCACAAAAGATGAGGCCTTGCGAAACCTGCTTTACGAGACGCCCAATGTTCAGATTTGTCTAAGGTCGCAAGAGCTTTTGGATGCGGAACTTACATACATTTCAAGTGAGGAGATCAGATGATTGACGCAAGTAAACAAATCGTGCTTCAGGCAAAGTACGCAAGAATAATTTCACTGATTGCCACTAAGTCAAACATCACTCTTGACCAAGCGATGGAACGATTCTATGGTTCAGAAGTGTTCCTCTTGATACAAGATGGTGTTGCCGATCTGCACTGCCGCAGCGACCAATATCTGGCCGATGAGGTTTGTCGTGAGAAACTTAAACAATAGATGATTGTCCGGATGCCCTTTTTCTCTATCGCAAGGACGGGCGATACCCGATAGACAACAACCTCGCGGAACGTCAGGTGAGACCGTTCACGGCATTGCGTAAAGTGATCTAGCACTACGGCAGTGACGAAGGCGCGGAGACGGCCTCGGTCTATTTGAGCGTGGTGCGCACGGTGAAGCTTGCGGGGGTGTCGGTGTGGCGTTTCCTCGGAGACTTCTTCGAGGACGCGGTGATAGGCGGCAGGAAGCATCTTGGACACCTGAGGCTGTCGCCAGCGTAGAAAAAGTAAAAAAATAATCAACAAGAAATACCAAAAACGGACAATCATTGGCCTGGCGACGGGTCGAGCGGACGCTATGTCTCTGACTTTGAGCATAGTCCAAGAATTGACCACTAACATATAAAATTGTAATTTTGATGAGCCGAATGCAGAAATTGAAGGGATTGGCCGCAGCTTCGCTCAGATTGAAAACATTTAACTACAAGCCCTAAATAATTTGCAAAAGATATGCACAAAAGCAAAGGTTTTAGAAAATTTATTTCACGGTTGAAAAATTTTGAAGAAGACATGGAAACGTTGGATGTTTTTTGTAAGAACATGCCGTCTTTTTCGTTAGGTCCTAAGATATTTGATGGTGTCACTACAAGGCATCCTAACTTGAATAAACGTAGTAACTCGCAACACAATAGAATTCTTGTATCTACTCACCTGAAACATACGTTATATGTCTCTCTTATAAAAGAAATTTACGAAGAATTAATGCTCTATTTGGGGTATATACTAACCTGCGGTGCTCTTTCATCTGTAGATCCTACAAGATTAGTTGGAAATGATCAAAAGATTAATATGGCTGCAAATGATATCTTATCTTTGGATAGCAAAGAAGAGATTGTTACACGGATAATGCGCGATATATTCCGAAAACTTGAGAACAAACGAGACACATTATTATTAATAACGGAGCTGAATGAAAGGCTTGGACTAGATATAGAGAATGAGATAATTGATAAAGCTATGCCTTATTTACAAGCTCGTCACAAGTTTGTACATGCAGATGGTCTTGTGGATGCCTCTTTCAAGAATTCGTACCCCAATATTAAATTAACAGAAGATAACTGCATCAAACTTGACAGTAACATTATGAAGTCAGCATTCCTATCTATCAAAAATCTTGCAGATGAGATTGAGAAAAAAATGAGTTCTAAACATTATTTTCAGGAAGTTGAGTATAAATAAAAGAACATAAGTAATGCAGAGATATAATCTTGATAATGGCTCTGAAGAGAATAACTAGAGATGAAACACATTCTGGAGAGCGATAATATGGAGATTTCAAGCACGAAGAGGAACAGATGAGGCAAAAGCGGAGGTGCAAAAAAATTCTTAGAACGTCTGCTGACAGCAGGGAATTGCGACAACCAGACGAGTCGCTTGTCATGTTATCTACCCGCACAACAAATAAATCGGTAAAAAACTATTGGCTAAAACGACTGAAAAAATTAGCAATAAACGCAAGTTCGTGAAAAAGAGGATGCGTAGTTGTGCGTATAGTGAACACGGAGACTCACAAGTGTGACAAGCACTATATGGCGCATGTTGTGTGTCTGGATAAGAATGCTGCATTGTTCAATGTCGGCAGCCGTGTGGACATGGACGGAAACATATTGAGCCATGGCCGGGCATCCGAAGACCTGGAGCTGCTGTGCAAGGATATGACAAACGCGAAGGCGTTCGAGAAGGACGGTTATTCGGGCTGGAGCAAATGGCTGAAGAAGAACGGAATAACTGAGTGCGCATGCAATGCCCATGCCCGTCGGGAGTTCGAGGAGTCGAAAGCGGAGGACCCGTTGCCGTCGAGGGTCGGATTGGGGTTCTACACGTTATTGAACATGGTTGAGCGGTATATCAAGGCAGAGGGGTTGACCGGAAAGCGCAAGAAGGACATCCAGATGGGGCTGGAGAAGCCGATATGGACGGCCTTCGTGTCGTGGGCGACAGCCGAATATGACCGGCATCCGAAGGGAAGTGCGATATCTGGAGCGCTGGGCTATCTGCTGAAACGAAGAAAGGAGCTGATGGCGTATCTGAAGATACCGATGATGCCGATAGACAACAATGCGTGTGAGCGCGGGTTCAAGCCGCTGGTGAAGGGCAGGAAGACATCCCTGTTCTTCCAGAACCTCATGGGCGCATGGCGCGCGTCGATGAGGTACGGCTTCTTTGAGACGTGCGCGATGAATCACCTGAATCCTCAGCAGTGGTTGACGTATGTGCTGAACAACATCAAGACCACGCCGGAAGACCAGTTGCCGAACCTGCTGCCGCAGAACTTTGACAAGAGTCTTCTGAAACTTGTCTAAACAAAAGAAAAACGAATCAGAAAAAATACGGCGAAAGCCTTAAAGGATAGACTGCGTTCCGCAGCCTTGGTGTTGCTTGGTCAATATGGGTGTGCGGGAACAGTTACGGTAAGTATGCTGTTTTACATACTTCTATATGTATTACTGATTCTCAAAAAATAATAGGGGATGGTTTATATTGTTCTACTGGGTGTAAATTGATCTTCTGTGGCGAACTTGGCCATAATATTACGATTGGTGCCAATTGTGTTGTATCTAAAGAATTTAAGACTAATGGCGTGTTACTTACTTCTATTCCATGTGCTATTAAGGCAGAGCGTGTAGGTTGGTATAAATATGCGAAGCGAGTTTTTTCTGTAGAGAATCTTAAGATACAAATGAAGAATAGAAATAAAACATTTTTGATTGACTAGTTATGGGAACTTTTTATATACTGAGTGATGGATATGCTCCTAATCAAGCATATACTAACCATAATATGGCTTTTTTGAAGGGTTTTTCTGCTCTTGGCGTAAGAGCAGAACTGGTATATATTATGCCTGATGGTAATGGAGATATTATGCAACAAGAATACTCTGGCATAAGTGTAAGGTATTTATGGAATAGAAGATATGTGAAGAATCGTCTATTGAGAAACATATATATGTGTTATTCTTTTTGTAAGTTCTTGGTTTCTCTTAAGAAAGGCGATACCCTATTACTTTTGGGCTGTTCAGAATATTTGTTTTTTTTGGTTAGGAGGAAGGGAATTAGAGTTTTTCATGAGCGTACTGAGCACCCTGCTGCATATCATATCAGTAGATTTAAATTTTTTCGTGAACATTATCTTGAATCTTGTGCAAAGGCTGATGGCGTATTACCGATATCAAAGGCTTTGTCTGACTTTTTTGAAAGAAATGGTGTAAGTCATGACAAATTAAAGGTTATTAATATGGTTGTTGACGAGTCAAGATTTCGTAATGTTACAAAGCAGCCAGGTGTTGATAAATACATTGCTTATTGTGGAAATGGTGCGAATAGAAAAGATGGAGTGGATCTACTTTTAAAAGCATTCGCTTTGATTGCAAAACAATGTCCAGAGTATAAACTTTACATTATCGGAAAGGCTCCTTCAAATGATTCGGAGAACTATAAATTGGCAGAGGACCTTGGGATAATTGATCAGGTCGTTTTTACTGGTGTTGTCCAAGCATCAGATATTCCTCAGTTACTTACAAATGCGGAAATTTTGGCGTTGGCTAGACCAAATAGCGTTCAAAATACATATGGATTTCCAACAAAACTTGGAGAGTATCTTCTTACCGGAAATCCTGTCGTAATTACTAGGGTGGGGGATATCCCATTGTTTTTAAAGGACAGAGAGTCTGCTCTTATGTCAGAATGTGGAGATTATATTTCTTTTGCGGATAATTTATTATGGGCTATTCGAAATCCTAAAGAGGCAAAACTAATTGGTATGAGAGGCAAGGCTGTCGCACAAGAGAATTTTAATTATCTCATAGAGAGTAAGAAGATTATTGATTTTATTTTTCATCAAAAGTAATAAAGCTCTAAATGATAAATACCAACTTTATTTTATCGAAAGAAAAAAAACAAGTCCTCCTATTGTACGGATCTTCCATTATAGGTGTTGCGTTAGGAATACTAAATTCTGTTATTAATACTAGGGCTCTACTTCCTTCAGAGTATGGCGATTATCGATATATTCAGAATATTATTGATTTTGTAACGTCATTGCTCTTATTTGGTTATTTTACTTCTGGAAGTAGGCTTTTGGCCTTGTCTAAGACAGAACAACAGTCACGGGATATCCGTGGTGCGATGTGTCTTATTCTATCTATAGCAATTGGCATACTTATGTTTGTAATGTTCATGCTTGGGCTTTTAAATGTTCTTCCTGCTAGAGCTAACTTGTTTTTTTTGGCAGTTCCGGTGTGTGGATATTCTCTAATGCTTAACTATATTAATACTGTTGGGCAAGGAGACAATCATATAGGAAGAATCTCTATGGCTAGGATTGTGCCGCCAGGTCTGTACTGTTTAATTGCTTGTCTTGTTTATAGAATGTATGGTGCGTCCTCTTCCAAGATGTTATTGTTATATGATGGAATAGGCATTGTGGTATATTCTCTTCTAATCTTATCTACAAAACCTAATTTTTCAAATCTAAAGTATTCATTGAAGCGGTTATTTGAGGAGAATAAAAAGTATGGATTTAATGTGTATTTGGGCTCTCTTATTGCTGTCTCAACTCAATATATTGCAGGAATTACGCTAGGAAAATTTTGTCTTGATAATTCGAATGTTGGCTTTTATACGTTATCTGCGACTATGTCTGCTCCTCTGTCCATGTTACCTATGATTATTGGCACAACTTTTTTTAAGAAATTTGCTTCTCAAAGAAGAATTGATAAGAGGGTGCTCGGTTATTCGTTTATTCTTACTATAGGGAGTTGTATATTGTTTATATGCTTGATTAAGTATGTTGTTGCTTTCTTGTATGATGATAATTACTCATCTGTTGGCATATATGCAGCGTTTCTTGCTGTAGCAACCAGCGTAAACGGTCTAGGAGATTTGTTTAATCGTTTTCTTGGTGCGCATGGGCAAGGTCGACCAATAAGAGATGGCGCACTCGCATGTGGTATGGTGACTATTATAGGAAATTTTCTTTTTGTTTATTTGTGGGGTATAAAAGGTGCTATTGTGACTAGGATTATGTCGTCATCTATATATTTTTTGTTCATGTACTTAAGTTATCGTCTCTTTACAAAAGGTTCTAAAAATGAAGCATAGATTAGATATTGTATTGTATTTGATAATTGTTATCTCTTTCTTGTTATTATCACATTTTAATTTCGAATATTACGTTACAAGAAATGCTTCGAATTTTAGCATATACTTTATTATATTGCTCTTAGTATGTTCTTTATTTTTAATTAAGTTTTCTCACTCTTTGATAAGAAAGGGTAGCTTGTATAGAATTATATGTGTTTTTACTGTGTTAGTTTTCATTACGCAGATTCCGTGCATACTGGAATCTACAATGAATGCGGCAATACGAAATATTCTTCATACTATTGCAGTACCGATAGGTTTTATTTTGGGCCAAACTCTTAATGGTGAACTTTTCTGTTATAAAGATGATGAAAAGTGTAATTGGTCGTTATTATTAATATTGCCGATATTTTACGTTTCTTATCGATACCTCTCTATAGTATTTGTTGACCCCGACTCCCTGTTTTTTGTTATTCTTCTTTTTCCATTAGTGTTTAGCTTGAGAAAGGATATATTAAAAATTATAGTATTCATATTAGTAGGAGTTGTCTGTGCGATATCTGCTAAGCGTTCTATCCTTATAGCATATTCTATAAGTTTACTTTTATTCATCTTTCAATATTCTTTTTTTAACAGGAATAGGCGATTCTCTTTGAGGAGTATAGTTATATTTGCGAGTCTTATAATAGTGTTATTTTGGTTAGTTTCGAGTAATCAAGATGTTGTTGAGCAAATTATACTAAGGTTTCAAGGAATTAAGGATGACAATGGAAGTGGTAGAACGGATTTATATAATGTTTTGTTGGATTCTTTTTTTGATTCCTCTATTGTGAATCAGTTGTTGGGGCATGGCTATCGTTCATCTGTTTCTGTCCTTGGAGGAGTACCTCCACACAATGACTTCCTTGAAATTTTATATGATTTTGGCGCAATACCATTATTTGTTTACATTATAATTCTATTAAGATTACTTCGATTAAGTGTTGGTTACATAAAAAAACAATCATTAAGTAATGCAACTATTCTGCTTGCCGTAAGTGTTTTTAATCTTATAGTTTTGGGTGCATTGAATAATATCTTTATAGATACGCTATTTATTTTTTCTTGTTTTCTCTGTATAGGTGTTGCCATTAATATGGTAGAATTTAATTCAAATTATGAAAGTACTTTTCTTAACCACTAATATAGGTTACGGCGGTGCATCTAAGATGATTGTGTGGGTTGCTAATCAATGCGCTTTGGTAGGTTATGATGTGACAATATTAACGTATCGAGACGATGATGAAAAACAAACATTATTCGGTTCTGTTAGACATGTGCATTTTTCATTAGAAAACGACAACGGGTTGGGTGGAGGTATATTCTCTACAATTCTTTTTTTGAGAAAATATATAAAATCCAATTCTTTTGATGTGGCTGTTGCTTTTCTTCCACCATCTCAGATTAGATTGACTCTTTCTTGTATAGGACTTAAAACTAAATTATTATATTCGCAGCGAGGAGACCCTTATCAGCGAAAGTCTTCTATAAAAATGCGAGTAGCCGAATTTATTGGTAATTATTTGTTCTCTTTTGCTGATTATTATGTTTTTCAAACTATAGGGGCAAAGAAGTATTATCCCAAGGCAATTCAAAGAAAATCAGTGGTAATTCCTAATCCGATAAACAGAATAGAACGAACATTAAAAAGGGAAGGAAACATTGAAAATAAAATTGTTTGTGTGGCAAGGCTTGATTTATATCAGAAACGTCAAGATGTGTTAATAGAAGCATTTATTCTGATAGAAGACAAATATCCAGACCTTTGTTTGGAATTATATGGAGATGGCTCGAAAGATGATGAAAATCGATTGCGAAGGCAGTCTCAGAATCATCGGAGGATTAAATTTATGGGTAAACTTGATGAAAAAGAGATTGTTCCCTCAATCCAAAATGCGGCTCTTGCCGTTTTGTCTTCAGATTTTGAAGGTATACCAAATGCCCTTTTAGAGTATATGTCATTGGGAATTCCTTCTATCTCAACAGATTGTAGTCCAGGGGGTGCTGCAATGATTATTAATAATGGTGTTAATGGGCTTTTAGTGCCTAGAGATGATCCTCAAAAATTGGCAGATGCTATGTCATTTATGTTGAGTAATTTTAATGAGGCTGAGGCAATGGGTCTAGAAGGAATGAAAGTTATAGATACTTTTTCTGAAAAGAAAATTAAATCAATGTGGATTGATTGTTTTGAAAGACTATAGAATTACAGGTCGCTATGCTGAATTATCGAAATATTTTGTCGTTTGAATATTGCTATGGCTGTGGTGTATGTGCTGCGAGTTGTGGAAAACAATTAATAAAGATACGTTTAGATAAAAACGGCTTTTATGCTCCTTATATAGATGAGCTCGAAAAGTGTTCGGAGTGTGGTATCTGCTTAGATGTTTGTGCGTTTAATCATGAAGAGTGCGCATTAAAGCATGAACAGGTACATATTAAGTCCTGGGCAGCATGGAGTAATAATGCTGATATTCGTAGAAAGTGTTCAAGTGGTGGAATTGGATTTGAGATAGGTAAGCAGCTTATTGAGCGAGGTTATCATGCTGTTGGATGCAGATATGATATAAAAGAGCAAAGGGCGGAACACTATATTGCAACTACTGTTGAAGAATTCGTCCAGTCTATTGGCAGTAAATATATACAAAGTTACACCGAAGAAGCGTTTAAGCAGATTAGTAGGAAAGGGCAGAAGTATCTTATCACTGGAACACCTTGCCAAATAGACTCCTTCAGACGTATGATTAGTAGGTTCCATTGTGAAGATAATTTTGTCCTTATGGATTTCTATTGCCATTGTGTGCCATCAATGCTTGTGTGGAATGCATATGTTAAATCGATCGAGCCTAAAATAGGAAAGATAACTTATGCCTCATGGCGTAACAAGTTTGAATATGGTTGGCATGATTCGTGGTTAATGGGTTTAGATGGCGTAAATACTTCAAATCCAGTTAATTGGCATGATAGCTACAACTTAATTGTGAAGTGGAAAAAAACAGCTGTACAGTCTAGGCTATCGCAAGGAGATTTATTCTATGAATTATTTCTCGGTGACTTTGCTTTAGGTCGGCAGTGTCAGAATGATTGTAAATATAAGATGGATAAGTCATCTGCTGATATACGTATAGGTGATTTGTGGGGAAAAACTTACGAGCAAAACGAAGAGGGGGTAAGTGCCCTTGTCTCTTTTACGGATAAGGGCCGTCAGATAATAGAGGGCTTGGAAGACGTGACTTTAATCGAACATCCGTTTAGCGTTGTTTCTGAAGGGCAAATGAAAAAAAATGCTCAAAGGAAACCCTTTTCATATTTAGTAATGAATTATTTGCGAAAAGGAAAGCCTATAGATACAATTTATTTTAAATCATTACTTTTTGTGTTGAAGGTAGTGGCAAAGTTCAAAAGCATATTTAAGTCATGAAAATTGGCCTTATTACTATATATAATGTTCCTAACTATGGTTCTGTCCTTCAGGCATATGCAACACAAGAACTTCTAAAGAGTTTAGGGCATGATGTGATGGTTATAAAGTATAACTATTTCAATAAGAGATTTTACAAGGAACTTGGAAGATGTCCGTCATTGCGAGAATTTTTCTATCCATTAAAACCCTTATTGATGCCAAAGTCTAAAGCGGCTGTTCTTCAGAGATTTCGAAGAAATAATTTGAATTTTACTGATGCCTTTAATAGTGTAGAGTCAATGTCCTCCCATGACTGGAGTGACTATGATGCTTTTATAGTGGGTAGCGATCAGGTTTGGAACACTAAATTTTTACTTGGAGATTCCTGCTTCCTTTTAGATTTTGCGCCTAGCAATAAGAAACGATTCTCTTTATCATCGAGTTTTGCCACGAAACGTGTTGCAGATAAATATGTAGAGCTGTTTAAGCAACAATTGAGTAAGTTTTCAGCGTTATCTGTACGTGAAAGCAATGGGGCGGAAATAATACAAGGGCAACTTGGCATAAAGAAACCGGTTGAGGTAACGCTAGACCCAACTTTATTGCTAAATAAGGAGCAATGGCTTAGTTTTTTTCCATATCCTAAGAATAAACCATCTCGCCCATATATTTTATACTATATGTGGGCATATGCATTCGAGCCCCGCCCATATATCTACGACGTGGTAAAGTACTTCAAGGATAAGATGGATTGCGACGTCATTGCCTTAGAGGGAATTCGTGACTCCAGGGGATGTCACGGTATTAACTTTATCGATGCTGACAACTCCACCATTCCGGAGTTTATGAATCTGTTTGCTAATGCGAGCCTTGTTGTTACATCAAGTTTTCATGGAACTGCTTTTGCGTTAAACTTTGGAATCCCACTCATTTCAGTTGTGCCTGATGATGCTGGTGATGATAGGCAGACAACTCTTTTAAGGATGTGTGGTGCGGAGGATTCTATAGTGAAGATAAATTCTGATTTGCAAGGTATTCATCCGAAATACGATAAGCAAATAGTGGCACAAAAGCTTGAACATATGAGGCAAAGGAGTATTAATTGGATAAAGTCGAACATCAAATGATTAAGCGATTAATTAATAAAATCAGGAGTTATACCTGTAGATTATCTAACAAGAGATATGTTAAATATTTGAGATCCAAAGGGATAATTGTGGGGGGGGGTACGGAATTCAGGCCATTTTATACTGAAATTGACCTTACACGTCCTAGCCTTGTGACTATCGGTGATAACTGTTATTTTAACAAGGGCTTTACACTTCTTGCTCATGATTGGGTAACTCGAGTTTTCATATATAGTGGAAGAGAATTTTTGCCATCAAGCGGGAAAGTTACTATAGGAAACAATGTTAGCACAGCTTATAATGTGACGATTTTAAAAGGTGTTACTATAGGGGATAATGTGTTTATTGGTGCTAATAGCGTGGTGACAAAGGATATTCCATCAAACTCAATAGCAGTTGGTATTCCGTGCCGTGTTATTATGAGTATCGATGATTTTCATGCCAAGCGAGAAATCCAGTGTGTAAAAGAGGCGTTTGATTATGCGTTGAGTATTCAGCAAAGATTTAAGAGGAGGCCAATTATAACTGATTTTAGAGAGGAGTTTGTATTGTTTGTCGATGGAGATTCTATAGAACAATATCCTGAAATGGCAGAATTAATACGTTTTCAGTTAGGGCCTTCTTATCAGGATTACGTAAAACATCACAAAGCGCTGTTTCCTAGTTTTGAAGACTTTCTTAATGCCGCTGGTATTCGGTGATTTTAAGAGAGCAAATTATATTACCAAAATCTCGTATATATAATGAAAGTTAGTTTTGTCATACCTGTTTATAAGGTAGAGCGTTATTTGGATTCTTGCCTAAAAAGCATCATGAACCAGACCTACCGCGATATCGAAATTATTCTTGTAGATGATGGATCCCCCGATACATGTCCTGCATTATGCGATAAATATGCAAATGAAGATTCTCGCATTAAGGCTGTTCATAAAATTAATGGAGGGTTGAGTGACGCACGAAATTTTGGAACAAAATATGCTACAGGTGATTACCTAATTTATTTGGACAGTGATGATTTTTGGATGCACGACGACGACCTTGAAAAATTGGTGCAAGTTGCTATTGACAATCCAAATGTAGATTTCATCAATTTCAATTGCAGTTATTACTTTTCAGATGAGAAGCGTTATTCTCCATGGGCATTGTATGACGAAAGGCTTTCTACTCCTAGAGATAAGAATGAAGTTATACGGTTACTTACAGGAACTAGTTCGATGGTTATGAGCGCTTGTATGAAAATGATAAAGCGCAAATTTCTTATAGATAATAAACTTACTTTTATCAAAGGTCAGCTTTCCGAGGATATTCCTTGGTTTATTAATCTCCTTGATTGCAGCAGGACATGTATATTCGTGAATCTAAATGTTTATGCATACAGGCAGGGAGTATCAGGTTCAATAACTCATAATATCGGGCAGCGGAATATTGATAGTTTAATAAATATCATAGAGGCTGAACTAGAAAAGATAGATGGCCGATCTTTTGACAGAGATGCAAAGGATTGTATTATGTCATTTCTTGCATATGAATATTGTATTATTTTGGGCTATTTGCAGTTCCTTGATAGGCAAACAAGAAGTGATATGTATAGACATTTGAAGCAGTATCAGTATTTGCTTAAATATACGCAGGATCCTAAAGTGAGGAAAGTTTATCTTGCATATAGGCTATTTGGACTTAGATTTACAACACGACTTTTGCAATTGAAGGTGAGAAACGTTATAAAATAATGGATAGAATTAAGATTTGTGGTATAACCACCAGGCCGGGTACTGCGAAAATAATGGTACCGACCCTTACTTATGTGGCAGAAAGGGGGTATGATAGTTATCTGATTTGTCAACCTTGTGACAATTTCAGAAATGGTTCTATCTCGCCTATTACCTATATTCCAGTGGAAATGGGTAGAGGTGCTGTATCACCTATAGAAGTGATAAAGTGTACGTATAGGCTCTATAAGATATTTAAAAATCAAAGATTTGATGTGGTTCAGTATGCATCATCAAATGCTGGATTGTATGCTTCAATTGCAGCCTGGCTGGCACATGTGCCTGTAAGAATCTTTTGCCAATGGGGGGTACCTTATACTGATTATACTGGTTTTAAGTTGAAATTCTTTAAATTTATGGAGTATTTCACGTGTCTGCTTTCTACAAGTGTACAGCCAGACAGTCACTTAAATAGGGCGTGGGCTATCAGCGAAGGCCTCTTTAAACCTAATAAAGGAGTAGTATTAGGAAAAGGTAGTGCTCAAGGTGTAAGCTTGCAGCGTTTTGATATTAAAAAGAAATCTATTTGGAGAGAGGAAATTCGTAAAAGATATCAGATAGATGAAAATGTCAGAGTCTTTAGTTTTGTGGGACGAATTGTTCCGCAAAAGGGTGTAAACGAGTTGCTTGAGTCTTTTATAAGAATTGGAAGAAATGATACCTTCCTTTTTGTGCTAGGCGCACCAGATGAGATTGAATCTTTAAATCAAGATTTACTTTCGAAAGTGAGAACGATGAAGAATGTTGTTTTCACAGGGTCTGTATCCAATCCAGAATGTTATTTGGCCGCTAGTGATTTCTTTGTGCTGCCAAGTTATCGAGAAGGTTTTCCGAATACTATCCTTGAAGCTGGAGCGCTGGGCATTCCATCTATTGTGACACGTATAAATGGTATGGTAGATTTAATTGTGGATGGTGAGACAGGTTTCGTGTGCGAAATTAAATCTGTTGATACGCTTTTTGACTGTATGGTTAGGGCTCTTGCTTTAACTAAAGAGGAATATTATAATATGTCAAATAGAGTATACGAAACAGTAAAGGATGACTTCAATGCTGAATATATAAAAGAGTGTTTCTATCAGAATAGACAGCAATTAGTCAGAGACTCAAGATCGTAAATATTGTGTATGAAGAAGGTGAAAATAAAATGGTAACTGTTGTTAATAATTTAATAGGGGGGGGCAAAATGCTTATATTCAAGTACTTAGATTCTTTAGTGCTTTGGCCGTTTCTTTGTTTCACGTAGGCTTTTTGGATTCGTTGGGACCTGACTATAACGTATGGCTGGTTAACGGTGTATTCGTGTTTTATGCAATTTCTGGCTACGTTACAATGCTCTCTACTGAAAGAAGAACTGAGAAGTTCATGCTTAAAAGGATAATTAGGATAATGCCATTATACTGGTTTTTAACCTTAGTAACTTTTATGGCTATGAAACTAATACCATCAATTTTTCCATATAATCCATCTGTGGTTGAATTGTTGAAAAGTTTATTTTTAATTCCATATAGCCATCGTGCTACAGCTACTACTGATGCATTGTATCCAATTGTGAGTATGGGGCACACAATTCAGACTACGATGCTATATTATGTGATATTCTGGGTGTCGTCGTCATTGTCGCAGAAGCGTAGAGGGATATTAAGTTCGTTGATAATAATAGCCATTGTCGTTTGTGGTTATGTGTTTAAGCCAAGTCCGACGTTCTTGAAATTTTATATGAAGCCAGATTTAATTTTTTTTGTTGCCGGCATTGTTGCTTATTATATCTGCAAGAAGTTGTCAGGCCAAAATATAAAATATGGACTTCTAATTACAACTTTCCCAATTGCACTGTTCTTCGTTACCATGTGCTCTCATAATAGGTGGTGTCAGTTTGTTTTGATAATGTTACTGATGTGTACTACGGTCATTTTAGGAAAAGTTAAAGCGATAAATTCAAATGTGTTTAACCGTTTGGTCATAATGGGTAATTGGACATTCTCATACTTTCTAATTCATTTATACGTGGTGCGTTTTCTTGAGGTATTTGGGGGTACGGACTTTTGCGTTAAAGCAGTTGTTTGTGACACGGTAGCCATTGTTCTGTCATGGTGTGCTTCTTATTTACTTTATGAAATAGTGGAGAAGCGCTTTACAAATATGTTAAAAAAGAGATTAGTATAGTTTAAGAAGAGTATGTATAGACATTTTTTCAAACGAGTGATTGACTCGATACTCGCGATTTGTGGTCTTCTTGTCTGCAGCATCCCTATGATGATAATTGCTATTTTTATTAAATTGGATTCAAAAGGACCTGTACTCTTTCGGCAAATTCGAATGGGGAAAGGCTATAAGCCTATCACAGTGTATAAGTTCCGTACAATGTGTGACCATGCTTACGAAATGGGGGGTGTTGCCACTAGTGCAAGCGATAGTCGTATCACTAAAGTGGGGGCGTTCTTGCGAAGGACCTCATTGGATGAATTGCCTCAAATGTTCAATATCTTAAATGGAACGATGGCGATAATAGGTCCTCGTCCTATTCTTGATTGGGAATTTGAGGAGTATCGAGACAAGAATCCTCGTTACATAAAGCGTTATGATGTGAGGCCGGGAATGTTCTGCACTGTAGATGTTGTGGATAGAGCTGCACTACGAAATGTTCAGTTTGAAATGGATGCTGACTATGCTGAAAATTTATCATTCGCTCTGGATTTCAAGACTTTTTTCGGCATTATTATGCCAGTGTTGAGTCAGAAGGGTGTATATAAGGATGAAAATAAGGATTTTAAAAAATAAGAATATGAATAATCGATACAATGGTCACGTGTGCATTGTATTTGCACTCGAACATTATAATCCTTTGAATATGATTCGTGCCTTGGGTGAGAATGGTGTGAATCCTGTTTACGTATCTGTTAAGCGCAGATATGAAGTTGCAACCAAGAGTAAATATATATCCGAACTACATCGTGTAGATTCTGTAGAGGAGGGTTATAATCTGCTGATGAAAGAATATGGGCATCTTGCGGAGATGACAGGCAAGAAGCCTTATATCTTTTTCTCTGACGATAAATCTGTAGGGTATTTTGACCTTCATTATGATGAGTGGAAAGATGCGTTTATCACATATAATGCAGGACGCTCTGGACGCATAAATGAATTTATGGATAAGTATGAGATTCAGCAGCTTGCCAAAAAACATGGTTTTAAAGTTTTGGATTCTTATGTCATCAAAAAAACTGACGACCTTCCTGAGAACTTGTGGTATCCTATCATAACGAAAGATATTTCGCCTAATTCTGGTTCTTGGAAGTCAGATGTGTATATATGCCAAAATGAGCGTGAATTGCGTGATGCTATCTCTAAGATTGAGAGTCCATTGATTATGATTCAGCATTTTGTGGACAAGCAAAATGAAATGGCTCTTGAAGGGTATACTATTAATAGGGGACGGGAAATACAGATCATAACAGAAATGAAGTGGAAGTATCTTATTCAAGGTTACTATAGTCCATTTCATGATGTGAAGATGTTTAGAGATAAGGAGATGGAACGAAAACTTCAAACGATGTTTGAAGAAATTGGTTTTGAAGGGGTGTTTGAGGTGGAGTTCTTGATTGATAAAGATGGAACCTATTACTTTATGGAGACGAACTTCCGTGCTTCTGCATGGAATCCAACTTGTAAATTTGCAGGTATGCCACTGCCTTACTTATGGATAAAGGGTATGGAAAATGGATATATAGATCCTGCAGATCGTAAGGAGTTTGAGCCTTTTACTAGCATGAGTGAGGTAATTGATTATGCAAAACGAGTAGAGGGCGGTATGTGCTCACTGGCTGAGTGGCTTCGTGACTTCAAGGATGCCAAATGTGTGTATATATATGACAAAGAAGACAGGGGGCCTTGGGATGAGGTGATTAAAAATTGGGAAAAATTTAAATGATGGAAAAATTGTTGTTTACAGGAGGAACTGGATTCCTCGGGCGGAATATCAAACCGATACTTGATAAAAAGTATGAGGTTACAACTATTGGCATTACTGATGCCAATATGATTAAGTCTAACTTTGTAACAGAAACGCCCAAACTGCCAGAATGCTACGATATCGTGCTTCATGCAGCAGGAAAAGCTCACATCTATCCCAAAACCGAGGCCGAAAGGCAATCGTTCTATGATGTGAATTTGAATGGTACAATACATTTGTGTGATGCCTTAGAAGAGGTTGGTGTGCCAAAGTCTTTTATTTTTATCTCTACGATGAATGTTTATGGGGATGAGCCCGGCAATATGGATACAGAAGATAGTCGTCAGTTGATAGGCAAAAGTCCTTATGCGGATAGTAAGATTAAGGCTGAAAAGTATCTGATGGACTGGTGTGCGCGTCATGGCGTAAAATTGGGCATCTTACGCCCTTCGCTTTTGGCCGGAAGGAATGCCCCGGGAAATCTTGGCGCTATGATTAAAGGTATCCGGACAGGGGCATATTTGAGTATAGCTGGTGGTAAGGCGAAAAAGAGTGTGTTGATGGTGGATGATATTGCCTATTTGGTGCCTTTGGTGGCAAAGAAGGGGGGTATCTATAATGTATGCGACGATCATAATCCTTCATTTGGAGAACTAGAGGCGACTATTGCGAAGCAGTTAGGTAAGCGAAAGCCTATATCTATCCCGTATTGGATGGCAAAATGTCTAGCTTTGGTGGGGGATGTTCTTCCGTCCTTTCCGATCAATTCTCAGCGACTAGAAAAGATTGTGACTTCGGATACTTGGAGCAACGAGAAGGCTAAACGCGAATTGGGGTGGCAGCCGATGGATGTGCTGGAGAACTATAAGATATAGTCATGTCCTTTGCATAGAAAGCGTTATAAGTGTTTAGACTGAAATGTTTAGTATTCAAAGATGATGAGCTGGAGGCTCCTGATGAATAATACATTGTAACCGTCCACGCAACCCCATCTTGACGTGAGCGTTGAAGAGTTATATCTTCGCGCAAAAACGTAAAAGATGAGAAAGAAACAGGAACCAAGTCCGGTCGAAAGGCGCGGCCGGAGACCGGCATTCGCCGATGTGGTGTTGTCAGATGCGAATTCAAACGATGCCGGCAAAAGTGGCGGCATCGAATTGCTGTACCCCAATGGAGTGCGAATCTTGTTGCCTCAGGGGATGCACGACGCAGAGGAGCTGATGAGTTACGTAAAAGCGTATGGAAACTTTACCTTTGACTTGGAACATTTCCCCAGCTTCAGAGTCTTAGTATCTTCCAGCCCTGAGAATTTGCCGTACGATAAGTAAGGTGGGCTTAATCTCCTATCCGTGAAGAGATAGTATCCTTTACAACTGCGAATGAACGATTTCATTGTTTCCATGATGCTTCTTGGGGTCATGGCGTCATCCGAGGGTTACCTTCCGTACTGGATGACGACCAACCAGTACGGGCTGATGCCGGAGAGGAATGGCGGGTTGGCGCTGCTGCAGGCAAGCACACAATTTGATCAGTCCAAGACTATTCAATACAGGTTTGGCGCTTCTTTGGCGGCGAATAGTTATAAAAACCCGCTTGGTCTTTCATCAAAATCTGTGAATATGATGGTGGATGAGCTCTATGGGTCTATCAAGTGGAAACCGTTTACATTGGATGTCGGGATCAAGCATCGGGACAATGATTTCATGGGGGCTTCACAATCGCTTGGTTCCTTGTCAGTGACGGGTGGGCATCTTGTGGAAACGGGCAATGCCCGATCTATGCCTGGGTATCTTGTCAGCATGGATCCAGTGGCGGTGCCGTTGACTCGTAAGCATTTGTGGATTTATGGTGCATACGGAGATTTCGCGACTACAGACAATCGCTACGTTAAGGATGCGCTGGTGCATAGGACAAGAATAGGGCTGCGTTTTTCACTGACAAAGAGGCTGTCATTGGATGCGGTGTTGGATCATTATGCCATGTGGGCAGGGGAACATCCTACGGATGTGAACTACCCGGTTTCGCTGAAGAATTACATAAGGGTCGTGACTGGCAGCAGCGCCGGTGGCGACGGGACGATGAGCGACCGGTTGAACGTCATTGGTGACCAAGGAGGAAGCGAGATCATTCGAGTGTCTTACCAAGGTGAGAAATGGGCCTTTGTCGCCCAACATGACATTCCCTACAACGATGGATCTGGGATGGGATTCTATAACTTCCCCGATGGTGTGAACACGCTATCCTTTAGTTCCAATGATAAGAACAGATGGATTAGCGATGTTGTGTACGAGCATCAGTATACTATGTATCAATCTGGGCCGATTAATGGCGAGGCTTTCGATAAGGACGGGCATTCAATCACTCCTCCCGGAGTGTCCACAGTAGGTGTTGATAATTATTTCCATAACTCATATTACAAATCTTGTTGGACTCATCACGGAAGGACGATTGGTGATCCTTTGTTCTTGCCCAAGGGTGTGCATGTTGGCGAATGGTCGTCTGCCTTGGTTAATCTTGGCATAGAAAACAATCGAGTAAAATCGCACCATCTTGGTATAGGCGGGAAATTGTTCCGCAAGTACCCTTACAAACTGATGCTGACCTATAGTGAAAACTATGGAACATACGTTACTCCTTACACGGGTGAATCTCAATACCAGAAACCTTGGGGAACGGTCAAAGAGACTGGCTTAAGGCAGTTTTCGGGTGCGTTTATGGGGCAAGTAGATTCCATTTTCAAAGTTAAATGTCTTACTGTATTGTATGGTTTATATGCCGACAAAGGACAATTGTATCAGGACTCTGTCGGTGTTACGTTCGGCGTGAGATATTCAATAGGAAAATCTAATTAAAAATATTCACAATGAAATATTTACTTGTAGTCGCCCATCCTGATGATGAGGTGCTTGGGGCTGGTGCGTCCATGTTCAGATGGAGTCGTGAGGGACATCAGATTGATGTCGCCATCATGTGTACGGAGGCGAAGGCGCGCGCTTTCCGCCCGGAGGATAAGGAGTTGGATGATGATTTGAACGCTTCGTCGGACTTCCTTGGAATACACCGAAAGTTCGAGGCCACATTCCCGAACATCGAGATGAACACGGTTCCTCATCTGAAACTTGTGCAGTTCATCGAAAGCGCTATCCGTGAGAGCGAGCCGGACATCATCATCACCCATCATCCGGCGGACACGAACAATGATCATCTTCAGACCTCAATGGCGTGCCAAGAGGCGGTGCGTCTGTTCCAGCGCCGTCCGGAGGTGAAGCGCGTACGGGAACTCTGGTACATGGAGGTGCCATCATGTACGGAGTGGAAGATCAACAGTGCGATGGTGTCGTTCAATCCGAATTGTTATGTGGAGGTCGGCAAGGAGGGTGTGGATGCGAAGGTGAAGGCGCTTTCGATGTACAGGGGCGTGATGAGGCCTTATCCGCATCCGAGGTCGGCGGAGTTTATCGAGGGGTTGGCGGCGTATCGTGGCGGACAGTGGGGATTGATGTATGCGGAGGCTTTTGAGGTGGTGATGAGAGCGTATTAGTGGAGGGGAGGCGAACGCATTGACATTGACTTCTGTATGGCCTTGGGTTGATTTGTTGTGACAGGGATTTGGGACAAAATCGAGACACGTGCTTTATCAGAGGCTTACTGTTTTGTGAACAATCAGATATTATTTCAATACGAGAAGTATTGTTAGTAATGCTATACAGACTTGTATCAAGTTTGTACCAAGTCGATAGCTTGGCAGCACGTTCTGATAATCAACATGTTACAGAAACGCTCAACACATTTAAATCCAATTTTGATGTCGTTTGTACCAAGTCTTTAGAAGCATGGCGCGACATTCAGACGCTTGATGTTGTTGCGAAAGCAATAAGAGTTATGAATAATGAGACATCATTGAAGTCTCTAATGGATTTAGGGGATTATGATGGAAATTGACAATAAGTTCATCTCGAAGTTGCTGTACGAGGCTGCGGAAAATCCACGGCTTCGTCAGAACTATGACCTGCGCACGTCATACGACGACAACAGCCAGCGTATGCTCAATGCTCTTCTTCCTGGCACTGTGGTTCCTATCCATCGGCACCCGAACAGCACCGAGAATGTCCTGCTGCTTCATGGAAAATTGGTCGAGGTCTTTTACGAGGAAGAGCGACCTGGAGACGGCATTGAATCTGGAGATGGCATTGAGCAGAAGCAGGATATGGCAATTGGGCGTCGTCTCCATGAAACGGCACGCATTGTCCTGGACCCGTCCTCCGGCAATTACGGCTGCGTCGTCCCCGCCGGCGTCTGGCACACGGTCGAAGTCCTGGAGCCGTCCGTCATCTATGAAGCCAAGGACGGGAAGTACGGCGAAGACGGGAGCGAGACGGTGTGAGTTTTGGGGTGGACGAGGAGATTGTTCCGGCATATACTTATACTGCGTCGGCATCTGTCGTCTCGCTCATGTCGGTGCTACCATTGTCCTGGTGGATTCTCAGAAGGACAATGTCGAGATGGATTACGATAAACTGGCTGATGCTATCACGGAACGCACCAAAGTCATTGTCCCTGTGGATATTGCGGGTATCTGCGCTGATGTGGATAAGGTTCGTGAGATAGTGAACCGTCCTGAAATTCTGGCAAAATTCCATCCTGCGAATGATATTCAGAAGCTTCTGGGCCGTATCGCCATTTCCAATGACTGCGCTCATTCATTTGGAGCTTCGCGTCATGGCAAGATGGCTGGCGAGATTGCTGATTTTTCTTCGTTCTCTTTCCATGCTGTGAAGAATTTCACTACTGCCGAAGGCGGCGCATTGACATGGAATCTGCCGTTCGGAAACGAGAAGGTGGAGCGTCAGCAGGTGTATTGCGGAAGTCCTGTACCTTTCATTGAGGGTGAGACCTGGAACGAGTTTATCTACCGTCTCTCCCAGCTGTTCTCGCTTCATGGCCAGAACAAGGATGCGCTCGCGAAAACGAAGCTAGGCGCATGGGAGTACGATATCATTGGCCCATGGTACAAATGCAACATGACCGACATCATGGCGGCTCTCGGTCTCGTCCAGTTCGAGCGTTACCCGTCAATGCTGGAGAAGCGTCACGAGATGGTTTCATTGTACAATGCCGGCATCGATTCTCTGAACGCTGGCCTTGATGCAGCCCATCAGGTCAAGTATCTGAATCACAGGGCTCCAGATCATTGTTCTTCGCACCATCTTTACCTGGTCCGTCTTCAGGGCCGCACCCGCGAAGAGGCCAACAAAGTTATCGAGCAGATGGCCGAGCGCGGCATCGCAACCAATGTCCACTACAAGCCTCTCCCGATGATGACCGCCTACAAGGCTCACGGCTTCGACATCGCCGATTTCCCGAACGCCTATCACCTATTCGAAAATGAAATCACGCTTCCTCTGAATACCAAAATGTCAATGGAAGACGCCGAGTACGTGATAGCGAATTTCGTGGAGATTGTTCGTGGACTGTAGGGGAGAGAGATGAATTAGTCGCTCGAATTTTGGAGTAATCTGTGGGATTATACAGGATTCGAGCGACTTATTTTCGTTTGGGTGACAATGAGACTATTACGTACATTTTCATTGACAAGTATCTTGGAGGTGGCTGGTCTGTGTTTAGCGGGCGCAACCCCAGAGTGAAAAAGGTTCTCATACGCGAATACAATCGCTATGAACTAACGACGATCCGGTTGGACGAAGGCCGTTTTTTAAGGCCGCTGACGGACCCTGAACGTGTCGGAGGAAAAATTTGCTGGTCGGACTTTGTTATGCTGACAGAGTGCGCGGCAAGCACTTCTGCGGTGGTAAAACACATGGATTAGAAGGTTGTGTACGCGTCCACATTTCCGCATTGAGTTCTGAACAAGTCTGCGCATCTTTGTCTCAAACCAAAAATAGAGTCAAAGATGAAGGAAGATCCGACAATCAACTACGCGTTCGCGCTCGAGCACTACAACCAGAACGGCCGTGGCCGCTCGATGAAGAAGTTCTGCGAGGAGGAGTGGTATGACTATGAGAAGTTCATGCAATATTCACGCAGGGGCCAGAAAGATTACAGCGTCCTCAAGGAGGCCGACGATCGCCAGTCGTCTGGCGGGTTCATCCCGCTGGTCGTAGACAGAATGCCGGAAGGAGGCCCCGGCATCCGCGATGTGCGTGTGCGGTTCACGAACGGTATGGAGCTGTTGCAGTGCGAAGGCGACATCAGCGAGCTGTTCGGCATGGTCAGGAAGATGCTTGGATAGTGGCGCCATGGTGACGATGTCAAGTGAATATTCCATCTACCTGTATAGGGAGAAGGTGGACCTGCGCAAGGGAATATCCGCTCTGAGCGGTATCGTCCGCGATGAGATGAGGCTTAATCCGAACTCCGCGAAGAGCGTCTACGTGTTCAGCGGCAGGAACTTCGTGCGTAAATCAGAGCGTAACGCCGGCCGAGGCAAGGATGACGAGGGGCTTTCAGTTCGCAGAGAGACTTGCGCAACGCCTTAAGCCGGGGGAACATGGCGGACATAATGAGGAGGATAAAGGAGCGTCTGGAGGTGTTCCGGAAGTCTGACTTCGCGGGCTGCGGCGAACTGCTGAGGAAGACCCTGAAATATGCGATGGGAGAATGGCCTGCGATGAAGAGGGTACTTGAGTGTGGCGACGTGGAACTGTCGAACAACCTCAGCGAGCAGATGATGCGTCGGATAAAGATGAGCCTGAAGAACGCCGGGAACATCGGAAGCGAGAGGTCGGCCAGGCACAACGCGTTCATGTATTAGGTGATCGAGAGTTGCAAGATAATGAAGCGTAACGTGGAGGACTACCAGAAATCCCTATTGGAGCGACTGCGGACGGCAAGGGACGGCGACGAACTGCCTGCCTTGTTATCTGCCCGCATAGCAGAAAAATCAAAATAATCCGTAATATAGTATTGACAGAAACCGCTGAAAATCAGCTGCAAGCATCAGCTTGCGGAAAAGTGGACGCATACACTAACAACATTTCGAATTAGAACATAACAACAGAATTGAATGAAATGAGAAGGACTTATATCATAGTTTTGGAATATGCATCGGAGAGCATTGAGGATGAGAGGCTGGGGGTGCTGAAGATGTTGGAGTCCATTGGTTATACATTGGAACTGTCGGAACATGCCTTCCTGCTGGCATCGTCCGATAGTACGACTGTTGTCAGGGATGCCATAAAAGGCTCGCCTTTTGACATCGAGCGCATCTTCGTTTCAGAAATTAGTTCACCTGCGGCATGGCGTAACCTTGTAGCAGAAAATAATGACATTAAATCTTTCTTGAGAAATGAGCACTAATCAAGCCATACAACCAGAGCCGGAACAGCATCGCAAGCAGTTTGGGGAGGATTTCTGCTTTCATTGCCACTATCAGAGCATCGCCAAAACGCAGAGCGCATACGCCTACTACGAAGATAACAAGCGTCCGCCCAAAGAGTTGTATAAGTCGAGCATCCCCATTGCGATAGACACCAATGTTCTGCTCGACCTGTACAGCATCTCGTTCAAAGAACGGACGCAGTTTTTGAGGTTTATAAACGAAAACGCCCACCGCATCATTATCACCGCTCAGGTGCAGCGTGAGTACATGAAGCACAGGCTTGATGCCATACAATCATTCCGGCGTACCCTCAAAGAGTTGGCGGAATTCCCCAAGAAAGCCCAGGAAAACATCCGACAGACTTTCGAAACGGCTTTGAACCAGCTCAAAAGCGAAGGTAACAGGCGTATCGTGGCAAACGATATGGCTGATGTGCCAGCGCAGATTAAGGCCGTGAAGGAGTTCATCGAGCAGCATCAGTTTGATGAATCGTTTCTGAACGAGTTAGACCAAAAATTTGCACCGTTGATAGAGAGTGTTAAGAAGGGAGTTGACGAGTCGTTAGACAAAGCCGTTTACGAGCTGAACGACCCTGTGCTGGCAACTTTGAGCAAGACAAAGATACTTGACCCAATTACAACGGAAGAAGAGGCCTTTTTGCGCAAGCAGTTTAAAAGACTGTTGGATGAATTTAACGACAATAAGTTAAACAGCAACAAGAAAGATTTGTTCACCTTCCCCGGATGCGGCGACCGCAAGAAGATGAAAGAAGGCAGAGATTCCCAAGGTGACTTCTTTATCTACCATGAGTTGCTTTCCTACATGTACCACAATAACAAAGATGTGGTCTACCTTACCAATGACGTAACGAAATCCGACTGGGTAAAGCAGGATGGTAGACCGTTTAACCACTATATCGTTGACACCTATGTTAACACTGGCCACATGCTTTATATCCTGAATGCTCGCGACTTCACAACCCTGTCATTTGAGGCAGTAGCCGAGGTTGACTCCACTGAGAGTGATGACGCCACCGATGATGCCGCACTGGTACCTCCTGCTGCAACCGATGCCGGAGCTGTCGCCGAGTATACTGTAGAAAGGCCGACTACAGAACCTTCACCAGAGCGCAGCGATACCGAACAGCCACAGATGGCACAAGGCGAAGAAGCCCAACCTACAGAAGTAGATCAGTCTGAAGCAACTGTCACAGAAGAGAGAGGCAATAATTTCTCATATCTCCGGGATGTGAGCCGTGAGCGTTTCCTTCAGGAGCTGGACACCGCACTAATATGGGCGGAGAGCTATGGCGACGGATATGTTGGCAAGGACTACTTCATTTACTCAATCCTAGGTCACAAACGATTCCACTTTAGCAGTTCGCATCGTATGCTTCAGAGCCTTATAGAAGAAGGCTCAGTGATAGTCGTTGACGAAACGCATGACGGACGTGATGTAAAGTGCCTTAAAAAGGCAGCGCAAAGAGATAATTAACAAACATGAGTCGACTTTAAAAAGTGGTATTTTATTGTTAGTGGTCAAATTTTGGACCCGGAGAAAAGCCCCTTACCTTAGCCGGAAAAAACGAGAGCAATGTTCAGCAGCGAAGACTTGGAGAGGTTCTATGTCGAGTACCAGAGCGAGTGGGTGCCTTGCGGCATGACGATGCGGGCGTTCTGCGACAGGAACAACGTGTACGCGTCCACATTTCCGCATTGAGTTCTGAACAAGTCTGCTCATCTTTGTCACGAATCATAAAAAACGGAGCCAAAGATGAAGGAAGAACCAACAATCAACTACGCGTTCGCGCTCAAGCACTACAACCAGAACGGTCGTGGCCGCTCGATGAAGAAGTTCTGCGAGGAGGAGGGATATGACTATGAGAAGTTCATGCAATATTCACGCAGGGGCCAGAAAGATTACAGCGTCCTCAAGGAGGCCGACGATCGCCAGTCGTCTGGCGGGTTCATCCCGCTGGTCGTAGACAGAATGCCGGAAGGAGGCCCCGGCATCCGCGATGTGCGTGTGCGGTTCACGAACGGTATGGAGCTGTTGCAGTGCGAAGGCGACATCAGCGAGCTGTTCGGCATGGTCAGGAAGATGCTTGGATAGTGGCGCCATGGTGACGATGTCAATTGAATATTCCATCTACCTGTATGGGGAGAAGGTGGACCTGCGCAAGGGAATATCCGGCCTGAGCGGTATCGTCCGCGATGAGATGAGGCTTAATCCGAACACCGCGAAGGCTTCGCCGCTTATCGCGGCTGTCAGGCCGGGTGTAACTATGCGAAGGCGTTCGAGAAGGACGGTTATTCTGGCTTGAGCAAATGGCTGAAGAAGAACGGGATAACGGAGTGCGCATGTAATGCTCATGCCCGTCGGGAGTTCGAGGAGTCGAAAGCGGAGGACCCGTTGCCGTCGAGGGTCGGATTGGGGTTCTACACGTTATTGAACATGGTTGAGCGGTATATCAAGGCAGAGGGGTTGACCGGAAAGCGCAAGAAGGACATCCAGATGGGGCTGGAGAAGCCGATATGGACGGCCTTCGTGTCGTGGGCGACAGCCGAATAAGACCGGCATCCGAAGGGAAGCGCGATATCTGGAGCGCTGGGCTATCTGCTGAAACGGAGAAAGGAGCTGATGGCGTATCTGAAGATCCCGATGATGCCGATAGACAACAACGCGTGTGAGCGCGGGTTCAAGCCTCTGGTGAAGGGCAGGAAGACATCCCTGTTCTTCCAGAACCTCATGGGCGCATGGCGCGCGTCGATGAGGTACGGCTTCTTTGAGACGTGCGCGATGAATCACCTGAATCCTCAGCAGTGGTTGACGTATGTGCTGAACAACATCAAGACCACGCCGGAAGACCAGTTGCCGAACCTGCTGCCGCAGAACTTTGACAAGAGTCTTCTGAAACTTGTCTAACTGAACAAAAGAAAAACGAATCAGAAAAATACGGCGAAAGCCTTAAAGGATAGACTGTGCCACGCAGCCTGGGTGTTGCTTTGTCAATATGGGTGTGCGGGGATGGTTACTGAACAGGAACATGGAAAAGAAAAATTTGTTTAGGACTATTACTGAAAACTATCAGCAGAGTGTCATAGAACCCATTAACCCATTTACGGTTGATAATCCTGACGCACTGGTGTATAACGGTAGGTCGCTGACAGGTCTTTATATACCTTTGAAGAAGGAACTGGATAATCCAGACCTTCTTCTGAGGCGTCTGTTCTTGTCAAGGCTCTCAATGAGCAAAGCTGTAAGTACACTTCTGATATTGTCAGAAGATAGCAATCATAGCTTTGACAATATGCCAGAGGTAAAAGGGGCTTTTGATGCTATACATAACTATGAGAACGACCGTGACTTGATGAATTATCTGAGAGATGATATTCACCAAAGGACACCGATACGTCCGGCTATTAGAAGACAGCGGATGAGACGCTTTTGGGGCACTATTGACTTCATAGAAAAGCATGGTATTGTACAAAATGTATTTGGAGGCCAAGATGAACGGATGGTGCTGACAGTGAAGAGTTGGAGTAATCCGGACAAAGCAAGAAGTTCGAAAGCGGCTGATTATGTGCATCCTTATCTTGTTTCTTCAAAAAGACGTACTAAGCAGTCGTTCAAGGAAGGCTATGAAGACCTGATGACAGTGACGACAATGTTCAACTATTCGATGTCTGATGGCATATTGAAGAAGAATGCAGAGGCTGATGATACGTTTATGTATCTGAATTCTGAGGGTATTGAGGAGGTGATGAAGAATGAAATGAATCTGCGTACGATGGTGTTTCTGGGTTATCTGCCTGGAAGGATTGGAGTTGATGATGACCTCACGGAGCTACGTGACCATTATTATAGGTTTATGAAGGAGAAAAAATATCTGTAGTCTATGGGTAAGGGTAATAAGAAATTGGCTGACTCCGCTGCTTTACAGTTGCTGACCTTGTGCAACGGTAATGCACCTCTGATGGCAAAGGCTCAGATAGTTCAACAGGAGTTTAACAAAGTGAGAACAGTGGATAAACTTGTAAAGAACCAGTCGCAGTTGATGCTTAACAAGGTGTTGCATTCAACGAGAGCAATGGATACGGGTATGAGAACATTACTTGAACTATATGGAGCTATGCCCGCTAATCAATACTCGATGGGCGCATATCTTGTTCAGTTGCGGAAGGGAAAGGATGGAGGATTCGGACGTCTGAATGGTGAGTTGTCGAAAAGGATACAGACTACCGTAGTTGACAAGAGGAATAGATTTCTCCATGCTGCCGGCCAGTACCCTACAAAGAGCGAGGCGGAGCAGATAATTGGTGATGTGGAGAGCTATCTTCAGACGATATTGAATTTGGCATAGTAGTGAATTTTGATTGATATTAAGATGACAGAAACTCAGACACTCGCGCAACTGAAGCGTAAGTATGATGCAGAGATGGTGTCTGCACTGTTAGGTGCTGGCTTCACCAAGAACGCTTATGGTAAAGCATTAAACTGGACCGAACTGTTGATGGACTTGGTGGAGGAGGCTTACAACAGGGAGATGCAAGAGATGTATCAGCAGTATGTACACCAGCGCTTTGGTGTTGAGGTGAAGACCTATGAGGAGATGAAAGAGCAACTTGTGAAGGATATCATTGCCAAGGAAGGGTATCTGAATGTGGTGTCAAGATACATAGAACATAAAGGCTATCGCGAAGCAATTGACTACTACATAGAGACGCATAACCCCTATTTCTACCAGAAGAGCACGGGGCTGTATGGAGTAAAGGGTGATGATGAAACGGAGTTGACGGCTAAAGATTTTACAGTTCACCAGCGTTTTCTGATGGGCAAATGGCAGTATGTTTTTACCACAAACTTCGACAATGCGCTGGAGTTTACCAACGAGCAGTTTGATATGGGCTACCTGACTATCAAGGCTGACTACGAGATGTCTCGCAAGAAGATGGCACGCCCCATAGTAAAGATACATGGATCTCTAGTGCCGGCAGAACAGTCGCTGGATATGCCGTTTGTTTTTGATGGAGACCAGTCAAGAAGGTACATTATATCAAAAGAGGACTTCGACACTTATTTCAAACGACATGAGGCGTTTTCATACCTTCTGCGTGTTGCTATGTTATCGGGCAGTTACCTGTTGCTTGGATTCTCTGGTGATGATCCCAATTTCAAGTCGTGGCTGAACTGGGTGAAGGACATTCTTGACAAAGACAATGGTGGAGTTAAGAATACAGAAAAGGATAATAACGGTGAGAGACTGGTATCGGAAGGTGAAGAGGATATCAAAGTATTCCTGGTATTGACTGAAAACGAGCCCATTCCAGAGGAGCAGAAGTTATACTACAAAAATCACCATATAGGGGTGATTCACCTTGATGCACCGGAGATAAGAGCACAGTTGGGCTATTCAGACAGAGCACCAGTTGGACACAAGATAGACCACTTGCTGAAATATATCATCGGAACACAGGTGGATGTGACTGATGATTTGCAGGAGGAACGTCCAACTGCTGCAAAAGCTTGGCGGGAAGTGTTCAGCAAGGTTAATAGCAAGGAACCTATAACCGATGCTGTGAACGAACTAAAGTCTGTGCTTGCGGAGTGTAAATATGTGAAGGGTAATACTTCGCAGGAATACATAGTTGACGAGTTGTATTATAAGAAAGACTCCATGACAGAAGATGAAAAGGAAGTGTTGCCTTTCGCTATGCAGGATGTGGCGATGCCTACCGGTGTAATGCCGGATGGAATAAAGGAGCAGATGGAAGACCGGTCCAACTGGAAGGGAATGCAGATACGCGAAGCAACGTTGGAGGGAGAAGGTGCAGAGGTGGAAGGAGACGATGACTTCACTAAGCAAGAGAATGTGCTTCGGGCACTATATCGTATGGATTTCACCACGGCTAAAGAACTGTTGACGAAATGGATTCCTGGGGCAGGATATGAGATTGTAAAGGCATCGCTGGCTTATTTCTTTACCCGACAAGACTCGCTGAAAGAACTGGATGCGGTGATTATGAACACGAAAAAGGACAGCGAAAGATATGCGGCCAGTTTGATGTATAACTGTGTAGAAGGAAACCTTGTCGCTACCTACCCATTGAACCAGTATAGGAATAAAGGGCTGGTTGGAATGTATGATGTGCTGACCTATATCATCAGCGAAATACGGAAGAAGAAAGAAGAACTGAATGTCTATGGAACGGAAATCTCCTACAGGAGGATGGACGGCAGTAGCGAGGATGAACCCGATGTAAGGAGGGCATACAGATTCCTGAATATTATTAGTCGTGAGGGCTTTAATCTGTGCTATGGAATCTCGAATGTAATCAATGTGGCAGACTGGTATCTGGTGTTCAAGAAGATGTACACTCAGTACCCATATGCATGCCTGTACTATAGCAGTCAATATAACAACAAGAAAGCTTTACGACGCATAGGTCAGGATTTCGCTTTTGAAGAGTCTTTGAAAGATGACTTGCCCGTGATGCTGAAACAGATCTTCAATGCGCAAGCTTGTAAAGACACACCTGGAACGTTACTGCCCGGTATGTTGCAGATTGGTTCGCAAATGTTCTGGGGGATGAATGAGGCCATTTGGTTTGAGGACTTCTATGAGTATCTCGCCTCTACATTCACGGTTGAGGGTGAACAATACCTACATTCAAGCGATGCGAAGAGCTTTGTTGGCAACGCATTGGTATGTCTGCATGAGAAAGAGCACATCAGCAAGGTGGTGACAGTTCTTTTGAACCTGTTTGAAACGATGCCTGATACCGTGCTTGGGATGTTGATACATCAAACTAGACTTGACAAGATTGACGCGTTGGACGATGAACAGACAACGCTGATAGAGAAAATGGCCGCTGAAGGAGGTCTCGCTAATACGGCCATCCTGCTGAATGAGTTCAATGAGAAAGGCTTGTTAGCAAAGGAAGTAAAAGACACTTTTGTACGCTCTCATGTGGCTAAGATTGATGATGTTAAAAAAAGTGGCCGCTATACGTTGTTCAACTTGTGTTGTCTCGCTGCAGATATGCCTGAAATGGTGGTGAAGTTGAAAGAGGTGATACTGGAACGAAATATTTGGGATAGTGGAGTTGGTGAGCAATGGATAGTGGAAGCCCAACCTTTCTTTATCATGCATCTTGGGAAGGAGTATATATGGTCGATAGATGAGACGGCGAAGATATATGAAAACCTGAAAGCGAATCTTGCCAGACTTACAAAGAAACGCATAGAGAATACCTTCCTAGAGCGGGAACACAAGACTTTGCTGCAAGAAATGAAGCACTTTGTTGAGTTGTATCCTCTGGCTGATGAAGATGTTAAACAGGATATAGAAGAAAAGTTGGCTATGGCCCGTCATTTCGATAAAGTGGAAGATGGGCTATATAGCGATGATCCAGAAACGGTTGAGAATGCCACTAAAGAATTGAATGCGCTGTATCGAGATGGTAAGTTTGAAGAGAACCGCCATCTATTTGAGGTGCTGTTGAGTAAATGTACGATGATGAAGTCCCCCGGGATTTCCGAGTGTTTGGTGACCATCTCTGTTGCAGTACATTTCTGCGGTGAAGAGGTTAAAAAGGACAAGAAGTTGCTTGATATGTTATACCGGCTATTGTTGCAGTATAAAGACAAAGATTTGAGAGACCTGGACTTGCAGGTGATACATGCAGGTCATTCGTTGCTTGAAATAGCTAGGCTGTTGGCAACAACGGACTTTAAGGATGAGAATATTGAGGTTTGGCTGAACAACAGCAACTTAACAAGATTGAACTATTTGGAGTTTTAGTGTAGGGATTTTAACGTCAATAATACAGAAAGAAGCATAAATGAAGAGAGTTTTAATACATACACTGATATTTAGTCCCGATGGCGTATCGACGGCATATCTATATAATGACATTGCGTTGAGACTGCAGCAGAGTGGCTATGAGGTGGTGGTGCTTACAACGACACCGCACTTCAATATTGTGCCGGAACAGGTGGAGAAGCAACCCATGCGATGGAAGAGTACGCGTCCACTTTTCCGCATTGTAGTATGAAATCGACTGAATATCTTTGGCCAAAAACAAAAAGATTGGTTAAAGATGAAAGAAGAAGCAAAAGTAAACTACGCGTTTGCGCTTAAGAACTACCAGCAAAATGGGCGGGGTCGTTCGATGAAGAAATTCTGTGAGTAAGAGGGATATGACTACGAGAAATTCATGCAGTATTCGAGACGCGGCCAAAAGGAGTATAGTGTGCTCAAAGAGGCAGATGCTCGTCAAACGTCAGACAAGTTTATCCCGCTAGTTGTTGATGGTCCGGCCGAGAGTGTTCTCGGAATCCTCGACGTACGGGTCCGCTTCACGAACGGGATGGAGTTGTCTCAGAGTGAAGGTGATCTCAATGAGCTATTCGGAATGGTCAGAAAGATGTTGGGGTAGGGTTATGGTAACGATGTCGAGTGAATATTCAATCTATCTCTATCGCGAGAAGGTGGATTTGCGCAAGGGGATATCTGGATTGAGAGGAATAGTTCGTTCTGAAATGAAGATGAATCCGAATACAGCAAAAAGCATATATGTGTTCAGCGGCAGTAATCCGAGAATCAAAAAGATTCTCGTTCGCGAGCACAACCGCTTCGAACTGACGCAAATCCGCCTTGATTCCGGAAAGTTTTTCAAGCCTATAATGGATGAAAGTCGTCGATTTGGAAAAATTTGCTGGACTGATCTCGTTATGCTCACAGAGGCTTCCGTATGCGGAAATATAAGGATAAAGTACGTTGACTAAGCGCTTGAAAATAATTATATATCAATAAAATAAGTCTGATTTTTACTTGCGTTATTCGGGAATTATGAGTAACTTTGATGATGTGAATGTAGAGACTCAATTGCAAGTGGCGTACTCGGTAAACGCCCAGTTGCGTGATCAGATAGATGCCTTGAATAGGACGGTCTGGTCGCTTGAGGAGCGTCTGCGTATATCTGATGAGGGCGAGGAGGACTTGAAGAAGTTCTATGAGAATCAGATGGATATTCTTCGTTCAGAAATGTTGGTCCAACAGAATAGGCAGCAGGATATGATAGATGCGGCTGTATATAGGATTACCAAATCCTTTGAGGAGCAAATAGCAAAGTTGATTGAGGAGCGTGATGCTGCGCTATTGTCAGCAAAGAGCTGGCGAGGGAAGAACTTCGGACGCAAGTCTGAACGAAATGCGGGCAAGGGAAAAGATGACGACAATAATGGTTCGGGAGAGAAGAATCGTGAGTCTGAGAAAGCCGACTATGTGGATGCTTAAACTCAGAGGGAGAAAGATGACTGGAGGCATTCTGGTAAGCGAAAGTTCGCCGTTCTTGGTTTTTGATGCTGGATGAAACTCGCGTGTTGGTTGTAAAGATCCTGAGACGAATGAACGTGCTTATAAAGTTAAGTATATGTGGGGGAATACGAGCTAACAGCGTAAATCTGTCGTACTTCATATATGAGGACGGCAGTCGCGGCGCAAAGGCCATCAGACCATTCTTGGATGGATTCCTTGGTTTTTATACGACAGACGGATATGTGGTCTATAAGGTATTCGACAGTAAGGATGAAGCGTATGAGGACGCAGAGAAGCAACAAAAGAAAGGTCGCCGTTCTGCATGTCTGGTTCATATCCGAAGGGTGTTTGTAGATGCGATAATAGAAAATGAGCTTGAAGCGATGAGGTTTGTGGATGAGTTCGGAAGGATGTTTGCGATAGAACATTATTGTGCGACGAGAGGCTTGACAGGAGAGACGCGATTGGCAGAAAGATTGAAGCCCGGTAATACGGCAGACATCATGAAGAGGATAGAGGCACGGCTGGAAACGTTCAGGAAATCGGACTTTGCAGGGTGTGGCCAGATGTTGAAGAAAGCATTGAAATACGCTATTGGCGAGTGGCCGGCGATGAAGCGGGTGATGGGATGTGGAGAGGTTGAATTGTCAAACAACTTGAGCGAGCAGATGATGCGTAGGATAAAGATGAATTTGAAGAATGCCTGCAATATAGGAGGAGAAATATTTGCAAAACATAATGCATTCATGTTTTCGGTGATTGAGAGTTGTAAGATGATAAAGCGAAATGTGGAAGACTATCTGAAAGCTCTTTTCCGTCGACTGCGAACAGCGAAAAAAGGCGAAGACTTGACGTGCTGCTTGCCATGTTATATGTCTTTTTAGTAAGAAACTAAAAAATCACAAAAAAATATTATTAACAAAACCGCTGGAAATCAGCGATTAACGAGGGTATGCGGAAAAGTGGACGCGTACATTAAGAGAATCTATGAGCGAAGAAACAAGATTGGTGGACCAAACAACAAACGTTGTTGAGTCGTTTGATGAGACTCTTGAGAAAAGTAATCTTTTGAATACTTTTTCTCAGGTAGGCGAGTTTGCCATTGACCAAGCCATACAGAATGACCTTTTAAAAGACATTCCCGTATTCGGTCTTTTGGTGAGTGGCTATAAGACTGTTGTCAATATCAAAGATTTCAATCTGACAAAGAAAGTGTTTCGCTTTCTCTATAATTTGCGAGACACGACACCTGAGCAACGTCAGAAGTTTATAAAGAAGTACCTTGAAGAAAATCAAGAAAGTACAGCCGCCTCCTTGTTAGATATACTTGAAAAGCTGAATAATAGCAATAGTGTTCCGTTGGTCAGCAATCTTATGAAGGCGGTCATCAATGAACATATTAGTGTGGCTCAATTCAACAGACTCGTTATAGCAATACAGCGTACCGCGTTTACGGACTTGATTCAACTTGAAAAGTATACCAAAGAGTATGATGAAGACGGCCTCTCTGATGCATTACAGGCAGCAGGCCTGATATATCAGAGTACTTACGATGGAGGAAGTGCTGACACGGGGGAGAATAATAGTAAATTTAGGATAAATCAAAATGGGTTTCTCCTTTTGCATTATGGCTTTCAGAAAACTGACGTGGACGAAAGGCCTAGGTTTACAGAAATCAATGCAGGTCTCAATTGGGAGACTCCTGTTGATAAGCAGATAGAACAAATGAACGACGATCGCGCAATGTTTGAATTTGACATTGCAAGAGGAAAATAGAATTGAAAAAGAGTTGACGGATAAGAATTCGATAGTAGACGACCTGTAATATCAGTTGTATGGTGGGCTCTAAACAAAGGAAGGATAAACTTTGGAACGTCTGTCTGCCGGTTAGTGGTCAATTTTTGGACCCAGGAAAAAGCGTCATAACTTAGGCGAAAAAAGCAAAGGTTATGTACAGCAGTGAAGACTTGGAGAGGTTCTACCTCGATTATCAAAGCGAATGGGTCCCGCGAGGGATGACGCTACAGGCGTATTGCAGCAGGAACAACGTTCCATATAAGGTGATGGAAAACTATTCACGCAATATCCAAAAGAAGATTGTGGAGGTAAAAGTGGTAGGTCGTCCTACGGAAGAGTCTTAGCAAAGTGTTTCTTTATCTCCGTCATATGTTCAGCCCCAAAGCGAACAGTTGTTCAAACGGGAGTTAAAACGTAGTATATCGGTGGCAATCCGTTTCGGAGATGGGAAAGAGGTGAGTCGAAAGGGATTGGATTATGTAGGCTTGAAATTGCGCTGCAAGTATAATAGGATACTGGCAGTGATACGTCACCAGTTGGGACGCGAGCCTGAGCAGGGCGATGTGTTCATAGTGATGTCGAAGAACAGACGTCTGATACGCCTGTTCGCATATGACAAGATATCTTGCCAGTTGTTTGAAAAGAGGTTTGTTCCGGAATACGAGTCTATGAAAGTGGAATACGATGGAGAGCAGCCTGTGTATAGAATGGATTGGAAAGACTTGGTTACGCTTCTGGAGAGGCCGGTACGCAAGAAATTGCGCCTAAAGTAAAAAATATCAAGTTGTTGATTCGTCCTTTTTCTTTAATCTTTATAGGCTACGACATGGGCTCTGTATTGCGGTGTAATGTGGTCGTAATCGGGATATTGAAATACGGATATGGTCGCAAGCCAAAAGAGGCTAAAGTTTGTGTGAAACTCTGAAAATAGCATCTAAAGCATTGTTAATCAATATTTTAAATTCTACAGATTGCAAAAAACACTATCTTTGAAGTAAATAAAGCTATCAAAGGTAATGTTGCTCGCAGAGGAAATAAGAGGATTGGTGAAGACGGTTCTGTTGTCATTCGAGCGTGTCTTGGAGTCTGCGCCAGAAGTTTATGATTATAGTGGGGTTATCGTGAGTTTAACATTAAATTGTATAATTAATCCATAGTTCTTATTGTAATAAGT